>UPTN01000544.1_pt1 | contig 19292 bp, 16 predicted proteins | sample 2160111 | NCBI WGS metagenome assembly UPTN01 (sample SAMN06265058, study PRJEB28932) | marine metagenome | isolation source: Columbia River Estuary | place: USA:Columbia River Estuary, USA | collected 2014-05-05
TGTTTATATTAAATCCTCCAGTTCTTGTAAATGTTTGTCCTAGATTTGTATTAGAAGATGGAACATTTTCAAATCCATCATATACAAGTTCTTTATTTGTAACTATATCAAGAAATCCTGTCGAAGATAAGTCACTTGCGATAATAGATGGGGTAGTAAATACAATATGACTTCAATCAGGAGTGGTCCCATGAGTCATAAGATTATTATAATTTCAAATAACAAAAATAGGAGCATCTGGAAAATCCTGGATTTGGATGGTTATATTTTCAGGATTAACAGGATCAACAGGATCTCATCCTATAACTGGAGGTGCAGCTTTGTATGGATGTTCTTCTGGGAGAAGAAAATCTATTCACCATCGATGAGAAAGATACCCTTCAAGCTGAAATTCTTCCTCCGGTGAAAGAGTCGTATCAAATATAAGCATTTCTCCTATTCCCCAGTCAGCAAGCTCATTATTTTTATTATATCATCCTGCTTTTCCAATGGCCCATGTAATCCCTGTAACAGGATTAGTAGCACCGAGAGAAATAAGATTCCCCGTATTTCGAAACTCATAGTTCGTTCCATCTGTCAAAAAAGAATACAAAAAAGCTTGTCTCTTATTTGTATTACGAATCGCTGGAGCAACATTGATATGGGAAGGACTCGAACCTATTTTTAAAGCATTTCTATAATTTGCATAAGATCCTATAATATAATTTTTTACCGTCCCTTGAAGAGCATATCAGCTTGATTTCCCTCAAGAATCATGGAGAACATAGTATATCTCTCCTTGTGTAATATCTGATCCATTAAAACGAAGTCCTGCACTTTTTGGGACAAATATTCATGCGTCTCCATTTACAGAACCATCCTCATAGCTAACTGTTCCCGTAGTACGTGTCGCATTTCCACTTGCTCCGAGAGTTCCTTTATTGACCCATGTAGTTACAGAAGCACCATCAGCTGGGTTATCACCTGTGTCTCCATCTCCATCAATATCATTTCCATCGAGCCAAATAATAGGATTCAATAAACTAGGGTCATAGATAGAACTCGCGTAGGTCTTTGGAATAATATCAGGAACATCTGGGGATTCATATGTCAGTCCCCTTCGTTTCCAGCTTTCCCAAAAACCTGTTGATTTTTCGAGCATATAGGCAAGCTGATACTCTCTTTTATTCGCAGTCACAGAATACGTATATTGATTTCCATAGAGAGGATCTTTAAGATCTCAAAATATTTTTCATGTTTCACGAATAGACTCATTACCAAATACTCATTGAGTCCAAGCAACTGCACCATCAATTCCAACATCAACTCCAGCCTCAGGAGCAGGATACCTTCCACTATATGCATGATAAAAATCAAGAGTCGTTTCTATACTTTTAACATCTGATATTCTCGCAGTATCGCGTGCTTCTGCTGCATACTTGGTAAATGAAACAAATCCAATGGTTCACAGAATAGATAAAATTGTCATAACTACGACAAGTTCTGTAAGAGTGAATCATCGAATAAAAGAATTTTTATTTTCCATAGTATTTAAATGAATAGCTATTTAATGAGAATAATACTATTTTTTTATGAAAAATACAAGCATATGCGATGAAAACTCTATTGTGTTTCTCCTAAACTAATGTACAGTTATAATTCTATATTTTTATAATGTCGTACTTCATAACTAGATTGTTTTTTCAGTATCGCTAAGACATCAAATTGAATATTTTCAAGTGAGAGTGATTTTTTTTTACAATAATACTCTATTGTTTTGAGACATTTATGAAGCTTTCTCGAAACTATTGCTTCTTCTGGAGCTCCAAATCAAAGATGAGAACGATATTTTACCTCGATAAAATATATACGGCCACATCTTTCCGCGATAATATCCAGTTCTCAAAAACGTCAAAATTTGAAATTTGTGTCTCGTATATGATAGTCATGTTTTTGCAGATATCGTATAGCTACTACCTCTCATTCATCTCAAATTTGTTTCATAATTCTCCTTCTAAATATATACCCAATATATATACAAATAAATAGTGAGAAGTAAAATATATTTCATTTACTTCTCTTTATTTTTTCGTACAATACAGGAAAATACTTCTTTACTTCCAGTCAGTGAGTTTCATAGATGACTTAGAAAATAGTATAGATATTGTAGAGCTTGTAGGACGCTATACTCGACTCAAAAAAACATGAACGAGCTATAAAGCACTCTGTCCTTTTCCAGGTCATAGTGAAAAAACTCCGAGTTTTGTTGTATCTCCTGTCAAACAAATTGGCTATTGTTTTGGTTGTCATAAAGGAGGATGACCCCTAAAATTTATAATGGATATAGAAAATTGTGAGTTTCGAGAAGCCGTACAAATGCTTGGAAGTATTACTGGTCGAGAGGTTCAAGGGTTTAGTGAAAATAAAGAAAAAATAGAAATTAAAAAAAATCTTTATTCCCTCTATAAAGACGCTACTCAATACTACAAACACGCTCTTTCTAAAAATCCTGAAATTAAAAAATATCTCTTTGAAAGATGAATCAAAGAAGATGAGCTCCAAAAATTTCACTTTTGATATGCTGATAGTGGGATAGGTCTCTACACTTATCTCAAAGAAAAATGATATGAAGACGAAATTATCGGACAGTCTAATATTTTTTTGGATGTACGCGCACGAAAAGATAAATTTATCGGAAGAGTTATATTTCCCATTCAAAACTTACGTGGAGATTTTGTAGCATTTGCAGGTCGTATTGTAGGACAAGGAGAGCCAAAGTACCTCAACTCCCCTGCAAGCGATATCTATGATAAATCAGCAATACTCTATGGACTCTATGATGCAAGACAGTCAATCACAAAAGTTGATCATATCATCATCACCGAATGATATATGGATACTATTGCCTTGCATAAATATGGTTTTTTTCAGACGGTTGCAGTCTCTGGGACGGCACTTACAGAAAAACATATCACCATCATTAAACGACTCACACATAAAGTATATCTCTGTTTTGACAATGACAAGGCAGGAGAACAAGCAACCAGAAACTCACTTGAAATCCTCAAAAATAAAGGACTCGAAATACGAATCATTGTCCTTCAGTGAGCAAAAGACCCAGACGAATATTTAGAACAAGGAAAGGATTTTCAAACTCTCATTGATACAGCACTTTCTCCAATAGCCTATCTAATACAAAAGAATCACTATAATCTCGAAAGTATTGATGAAAAAAAGAAATTTATCGGAGAAATACTTGATATCATCAGAAATTACTCTGACAGTATAGAACAAGATATGTATATCAAAGAACTCTCCCAGATAAGCAAAACTCCTCTTCATATCATTTATGAAATGTTTCGCCAGACGAAGGCGCAAAAAAAATCTCCAGAAAATAGTGGAGAAAATACAAATATTTCTGCTGAAGATAAAGCCATAGCTTATATATACGAGAAGAGGGATACCATAAAAGAAATCTCTGAGAGCATTATATTTCCTGAATGAATTTCATCTTCTCTCAAAAAGGTACTCCAGGATAGTACATGATTTTTTCAAAAGCTCAACCTAGAAAAAAAAGAACGATATAAAGCTCTTGCATTTTCACTTTTTTCTGAAAAGACTGAAAGCGAGCAACAAGAAATACTGCAAAAAATAATTCTCAATATAAATAGAGGAAGTTATAAGACTCTTTCTGAACTCTATAAAAAGAATATTGAAAGCGATGGAGATCTAGGACTCCAAAAATATACCGAACTTCTCCAGCTTGCAAAGAAGCATAAAATAAAATAAAAAATTGATTTTTTTGCTATTTTTTTTAGACTAGAAACACGTATATTGGGCTACAAGTTCCCTCAAATACACATGCATATACGAAATAAAAAGTATATCCAAAACATATAGTTTCTTCTAGTACAAAAACTGGAAGCTTTTTTCTGTAATATAACATACCTTTACTTATGGCTCACAAAAAATCACTAAAAGACACAGATATTACATCAAAAATCCAAGAAATAGATCTCGATATCCTTGGTGCTGCACTCAAAAATCTTGAAGCTCAAGATGAGGAACTTCAAATACAAGAAGCCGAACAAGAAGCAAAAAAAATAGAATCTGGCGAGGGAGACGATGATGTAGTAGAAGCACTCCAAGAAATAGGAGCTCTCAAAAAAGAACGTTGACTCAAACGTATGCCAATTGAACGAGATCAAGATAAAAGACGAGTTGGAAAAGGAATGCAAAAATTCATAGATAATGAAGTTCCTGAAGAAATCCTTGAGGACATGCCTGAAGAAGTTCAGGAACTGATGAAAAAATGAAAACTTGAGGGACGTATCACTCAGGATGAGCTCATGAATGCAATTCCAAATGCAGAAGATGACGTAGATCTTTTGGATGAAATATATTCACGTTTTATGGCTCTTGAGGTGGATGTAGTAGATAGTCTTGATAAAGTAAATCTCTTCTCAATAGATAAAAAAGGGAAAAAAGATAGTCATGGAGGAGCTATCTCTCTCTCTGAAATATCTGACGATTCTATTCGAATGTACCTCAATGAAATTGGTCGAGTAGAACTCCTATCTGCAGAAGAAGAAGTAGAACTTGGAAGACGAATAAAACTTGGGGACCAAGAAGCACGTAAATCTCTTGCAGCAGCCAATCTTCGACTTGTTGTATCTATTGCGAAAAAATATATGGGAAGAGGACTTGGTCTTCTTGATCTCATACAAGAAGGAAATGTTGGTCTCTTTCGTGCTGTTGATAAATTTGATGCAACAAAAGGTTTTAAATTTTCAACCTATGCAACTTGGTGGATACGTCAATGAGTTACCAGAGCTATTGCCGATCAAGCTCGTACGATACGAGTTCCAGTTCATATGATAGAAACTATTAATAAGTTTACACATACTTATAGACGACTTACTCAAGAATTAACTCGAGAACCTCTTATGGAAGAGCTTGCAACAGAGTTAGATATGGATATCAAAAAAGTACGTCAAATTATGCGTATTTCACAAGATATTCTCTCTCTTGATGCTCCCGTTGGTTCAGAAGAAGATACTTCTCTTGGAGATTTCATCGAAGATGATAAGACTCTTGCACCAGATGAACAAACCAATATGAATCTTCTCAAAGAAAATCTTAATGAAATGCTTGATTTCTTGACTCCTCGTGAACGAAAAATCATAAAAATGCGTTTTGGACTCGAATGAGGAGATGTTCATACACTCGAAGAGGTAGGAAAAGAATTTGGAGTCACTCGTGAACGTATTAGACAAATAGAAGCAAAAACGCTCGAAAAACTCAAAGAACATCCAAATGCAGATAAAATTAAATTTTTCTAAAACATTCTTCCGTTTTTAATTTAAAATATTACATTATACTAATGTAATATTTTTCTGATGTATAAAAAGAAATGAGTATTATTTTATGAATTATATTTGCTTGTATATTCCTCTACATCAATTTATTGATTATAAAAACGGACATAGAAGAAAAACGAATCCCAAATATTTATTTAAAATACCTCTCCTCCCTTATTCCAATTATATGGGGATATGCGTATATCTATCATTATATTGAGTATGATTCCTTATTTATTTTTATCTTTCAAACCCTATGAGTTGTTGTCATAACATTTTTTCTCGCACACTTTCAATTCTGGTGAGCATGAGATGCAAAATATTTTATCATATTATTCTTCTTTCTCCCTCATACTAACATCATCGTTTTTGTGTGAAATATATCACTTATTATTTTTTGATATATGTTCAGTACCTATGTATATTTTTATAGCTTACATCTGATAAAAAAAAGAACATGATTACGAGAAAATATACAAAAAGAAATAAAAGATATGTTTCGAAATTATTTATATAATGCTTCTTCTCCTCAAAAAATACTGAGTTCCCTTCTTATTTTTATTCTCATATTCATTTCCATTCGTACTTACAAAGTATTTGCTGTAGATTATATAATAAAAAATTATACTCATCCTTATTTTATAGGAGGACTTATATGTGTATGAGTTTTAGTAGTGACATTATATACTATATATAAAAGGTATGCCTATAAAATGCGTTACATATATAATATCCTTATATTTTCCCTCAGCTATATTTTTATTATATTCTTTATATTTGAATATACGCAAGACAAGGAAAAAATTCTCTCCCTCCTCTATAAAATACTTACTTTATATCTTTTACTATATTTTATCATAAAAATGATCAAATATAGTGTGCATATTTATTTGGGTCAAGAATGCTACTTAAAAAATATTTCAAACCTAGAAATATACGATATAGTCGAAAGAAAAGACTTTAATAGAAAAGTCCTTCCACTTATAGAAAATAATATAAAGATACTTAAATACTATAATCTTTCGGGATACGGAAATATAATCATAACTCAAGAAATCAAAGAAAACCTTACTGCTTTTATAAGGTCAATTAATAAAAACAATAAGAAAGTATATGGAGGAAATAGTATGATTAATAATATAAAGTGTATAAGAACATTTGCTTTTGCACCATATTTATTTTTAGGATGTATTATAAGCTGAGCATTCCAAGAAAAGATAATACACTTCATTTATATCTTTATAGTTTCTTCCTTTTTATAAAACTTTAATAATAGTAGACTGCAAGGAAAGTCTCGGAAGATGAGATTTATTTGAAGTCACTCTATGAAAAGCTGTATCTGAGTAGAGTATAAAAACTATCCTATTTTTTTTGGGTACTATCTTCTCATACGTAGAGATATCTCCCCATTTTCATTCTCAGAGTTCAAGTATTCAACCATACTCCTCTTTCCATTCTCCTTCATATCATCATAAATAATACGTAAAAGATCAGAGAGAAACTCCATTACTATAACCATCTACATGCCAATCAAATATATCACTTCCCTCATATAATTGTCATATAAGACCCGTATTTCAACAATGCTCTTGAATCTGCTCTTGAGTAATATAAAATTCCTTTGTACATTTTTCTCCAAAAATTTCAGATACATAATCTTCAAAAAAAGAAGATGAAAAAAAATCATACAAGTCTGCTATTTCCTCTCCTGGAACATATATCGTTTTATTTTTTCTTGTTTCTGAAATGTCATTTTGAACTATCTTGTATCATTTTGACCGAATGATATTCTCATATTTTATAAATAATTCTGAGTCTATAAAATCATCCAAAACTAAGTAGGAAATAGGTTTGCGATTATGAAAACTTTCAAGCTCTCAAAGGATGTTTACAATGTTATTTTTTCAGGAGATCATCGCAATTATATTTTCATATTAAAATATCTCATACTAGAAAGAATTTTTTCCATAGTATCAAAATATCGAAAATAAATTCAAGTATTATGTCCATAAATACCCTCAACTATATCAATTCATTGATCCTTTAAAAATTCTTTCGCTTCTTGAGTATAATTATCATATCATGAAAATCGAAAAAGTTCATAATCTGTAAAAGGAAGACGTCTCTCTATTAAACTTCATAAAGTCAGTTTTTCTATAAGCTGAAGATTAAAATCAAACATAGAAAGATTTAAAAAATCATTATCAATAGAATACTCTTCTGTCAATCGTTGTGCTTTTAGATACTCATACCTTTTTTGTATTTTCTCATAATCATAATGATCATTTCTTCTTAAAAGTTCTTCTCTCCCATCTCAAGTAAATTCAACATGAACATCACAGTATTCAGGATACAGTTGTCTCAATTCTCATGACATATTATACAATTCTACTAAACCTTCATGAAGTCATATATTTTCTTGAAAAGAACTTTCTTCGAGATCTGATGTTGGTATGATTAAATGTTTTAGGCCATATTTTTTTACATTTCATCGTGCTGTTTCAACATCCCGAACATTATTCGTATTTGAAAAAGTATACGCAATGATCTCTCATTTAAAATGTTTATGAAGAAAATATAATATCAGATTTGAATCGGCTCAACCAGATATTGGCATAAAAACTTTATCTTGAGACACAGGGATTCTACGAATAACTGATTGTTCCAGAGTTTGAATAAAACTCCTTTCTGGGTGTTGATATATATATGGTTGTAAACTTTGAGTAGAAATATTTCCATTTGAAAACTCTATAAAACTTCCAGGTTCTACAACAAAAATATTTGGAATAAAGGTATGTGGGGAAATACTAAATCAGAACATATAGTAATCCATTATTCCTTGTATATGCGTTATATGAATATCTCTTGAATGCACGTGGCACAAATCTTGCATCTGAGAAGAAAAATAAAATACTCCTTTTTCTACTGTATAATATGCAGTATGAACTCCATATCTATCTCGAAAAAGATAATATTTTTGATATGTTTTATCAAATAGAAAAATTATAAACTCTCCATTCAGATAATTAGCAAATGAAGTTCATAATAATGTATAACATTCTGCTATAAGTTCGATTTCTGATATATCAGTGTTGGGATCTTTTCCTATGAGTTGTAATAAATACTGCTTATTGTATATTTCTCAAACAAGTCCTATAACAAGCTTACCTGAAACATAAGGTTGTGTGGTATCAAGATGGGTATCAGTGATATTAAGTGGTGCATGAAAAAAAGAAAGCTCATCAATCACATAATGAGATGTATTTCATTTTGCTCTCTTATTGAGACTATAAGAAATTTTTTGAAGTAATTTTTTATCTGAAAAACTCCCTCCTGCAAATCAACACATACTTATAATTTTTTAAAAAGACTCTTCTCACTCTAGTATATTCATTTATAAGCTGTTTCAAAAACTCATTCTTTTGAAAACTATCTCACACTATATTTTCTATTTTTCGTACTTTATTTGATTCTCAAAATGAGTAATATAGAATAAAATATGGAAAAAACTTTGTAAATAACTATTACGATATGCTTAAGAATATATGAGATACCTGTAAAAATTGTATTATCGAAATACCTGACGAATTAAATCACGAAGAAAATTTATTAATTGGACTCATAGATATTATAGAAATACCATCAAGAGAAAAATATCTCTTTATGAAACATCTATTCCAATGAAACTGTTCTGTATGTATAAAAAAAGACTCTTCTCAAATAATCGGGCAAGAATATTATTTTATTCCAAAAACTCAACAATTATCTTATGTCGCTGAAAAAATCAAGTATAAATACAATACAGCATTTGAAGAATATCATTTTGTAGAATACAGTTTTGATTTTCATGACGAACAATGGGAATTAAATATGTTTGATACTCATACAGCTGCGTATTATGTCTCTTGAGATACTATAAAAAGAAAAAATATATACTTTGGATTTCAAGCTCAACAAGTACAAGAAGCTTTTCAATGCTTTAAAAAAAGTGTATATCCATATAATAATCAAGAAATACTTAGACTCCTCTCATGGTCGAAATATCAAAGAAGCGATGGAAATATTATAATCGGAACAAAAGAAAATGCCGAAAGTATATATTTTTCACGAATAAATTTTCTTTGATTTTTAAAATTTATGCAAGAGTTTTGATGGAAAGATCATATTTGAGAATATCTTCAAAAAAACTCAGAATACCTAAAATATTATCTTTTCGATATAAATCTACAATTTACATATAAAGATAAAAAAATGTGTATTGAAAAAACTTCTATATACGGTCTATTATAAATAACTATGATTCTATAGAATAATCCTTCGTAAAGTAGACAATATCTCCTCCCTCTTTTTTCTCAATACAATTAACAAATATTTTATTTCAAGAGAAAGTCATCTCTAAATATGTTTTATAGTATCTATCTATAAGGAAACGAGAAGAAGAAATCTCTATAGGTTCATAGAGTTTCATAAGATACGATATCTCTCAACTTCCACTATCGTCAGTTTGAAAATCTCTCCGAGAAATAGTAAGAAATATATTTTCTTCCTCCAGATATCATTCTTGAAATATGAGAGTATCTGGAAAAGAAGTTTTTTGATATATATTGAGTCAAAGAATATTAAAAGAAGAGGAACAAGAAATATGTAACTCTATAGGGCATGAAAAATTTGTATGTGGAAAATCAAAGTATTTTCACGTATGCAAATAGTACATATCAGATATTATTTTTCTTGTGTTTTGATCCCCTTCAGAAATCCTCAATAAAAATTCTGAACTACTTACAGAAGTCATACTCACAATAGATGTACTTGTAATACAATATTCTAAAAGAGTTTTACACGCTCAAAATGCAGATCAATAATATGTTTCGATAAACTTATATATTTTAAAATTAAAATATATATTTTTCTTTTTATCATCCAAAGAAAAATGAAAAAAACCAATTTTTCCTGTATATCATATAGCAGCCGAACAACTATATTCTACATATGCTCTTCCTGAGCTATTATAATAAAAAAAAGGACTGAAATAGCGCAAAAATACTTCTTGAAGTGTATTCATAAAATTTTATGCAGGTATAGAATATTTATGGGTAAAATATAAATTATTATCCCGAAATCATTGTTCCACAAAGGCTAGATATATATCATCTACTACAAATGGAATATTTGTAGTATCATATATATTCTGTAAGTATCGAGAATCAGAAAAACAAATAGGATTTTGAAACTTGATAAGAACCCCAGGATATTCAGAAGAAAAACTATCCCATGAAAAATACTTTTTCATTTCTAAAGTCATAAATATATTTTGAAGATCAACATATCCATCAATATATTCAATACTGTCGCAAAGATTTTTTTCACTATATACTATAATAGTTTCAATCTGAAAGGTATTTTTTAATCATATTTTTAATTCAAAAAAACGTATATCTTTATCATCTGGAAGCTGGAATTTTTTTCCCGTGTTTTCATAAATACATGTTTCAAATAAAGTACGTATTTCCTTATTTTCATTCCAAAATTTAATGATAAAAGTGTATTCATCAAGAGAGTTCATACTCATTACAATTTTATGCTCAATCACATACTTCATAAGAGGAAGTAAATAAGTATATGCATTTGAGTAAAAGATTTTTATAAATTTTAAAATCTCATAATCATGAAATGAATTAAGGTGTATATTTGCATGAGAGAAATGAAAAAAACATATTTTTCAAGAAAAACTCTCTCCTTCAGACATCATATATTCCACATAAGCTCTTCCCTTATCTGCAAAATAATAATGTTTTTCAAACGTTTCAAAGAATATATCTCGGAGTAAATTCATAATTTATAAGATAGGTCTATTTAAAAGGTGCTCTATATACAGTTGATAGTTTTTCTCGTCTTTTGCTTTATATAATATAGCTCGTGCAAAATCATTTACAAATGTAAATCTTTTTGCAGTAGGATCATCTCCTATATTTCAAAGTATTGATTGAGCAAATAAATATAAAGATACTTGTCCATCAGGAAAAACATGAAGTTCAATATTTCATTTTTTTAATATATTTCCTTTTTGAATCTCAAGTATAAAAAAACTGAGTACATTATAAAAATAAAAATTTCCCTTCGCTATTTCAAAAAATATAAAACTGCATATTTTTTCAATCTCTCTTTCAAGAATATTGAGATTCTCTTGCTTCCAATTATTTTTATATACTCCTGCAATCGTAATGTTTCGATGATTTTTATCTAAATGAGAGAGGAATAAAAATGATTTAAAAGTGTAATGAACTGTATTTTCATCAACAGTCATTGCATATCAGAGTGAATCTTCACTATATCGTTTATTTAAAAGAGTCAGAGCTGAGAGCGTAGAAAAATATGTGTTTTTTCACGTTCGTGAAACTCTATTCAATCCATGTATTTTTTCATTTCCATCAATACTTACACCTACTTTGACTCAATTTTTATACAAAAAATCTACTTTTTCTGAATTCAGTGATAGACCTGATGTCGTAATAAAAAGATGAATTTTTTTTCATATTCATTTTTCTTTCGCCCTTAAAACTCATCTTTTTACCATATCAAACTCCAAGAGTGATTCCCCCCCAAGAAAAAAAATAGTCTTTTCTTCCCCAAGTTGAGAGATATAATAATCTATGGCTTGATACATTTTTTGCTCCGAAAGAACCTCTGTATTATCTGTATCAACATAACAATAGTTGCAACGATACAAACAATAGTTACTCACCGTAAGCTTTAATGCATAAAGAGATTGCATAAAAAGAACTAATTGGTTTCGAATAAGGCTTCACAGTTTGCAGGCAAATCAGTCTCTTCAGGAATATAAGGAATCTGTGAACAAAATGAAATATCATTTTGTCTGATAGCCTCAAATATATAAGAAAGGCTAATACAATACTTAGCTCCATCACTTGGAGCATCTTCTCATTCTATCCGAGAGAATATATCACTACAAGATTGTTCCTTTGTAGTAAGATCTTGATTTGATAAGTAAATTGCACCATCTAGAAGATATGGAAGATACCCTTCCATATCTAAAGTATTTTGTGATATTTCAGTAAATGCTTCTGTAATCTTTTCTTGAAATACTTCTCTTTCAATAGTCTGTTCTATCGCTGCATCATACACAGATAACCAATATGCCTCCCATAAAGCAAGATTGCTATTCTTCAAAGCAAACAAAGAAGCAGCATATGGATAAGAAGAAAATTTGAGAAAATCTTCCATATTTTTTGGATCTCATATCAAATCATCAATGTGAGATTCAACGTATTCTACTGCGATTTTGTCTTCAAGAAACACAGTATTATTATCTCCAAAATTTTCTGTAATACTATCTTGTCTTACCGTATTTTCTTTTGTACTAGAGGAGTCTGCTATATATCATTCACGTATATTTTCTCAAAAAAAACTCTCTCACAAAAATAGAAATCATATAACTGAAATACATACCCCCAAAATAAGTCATACCAATAATTGTTTCATAGTTATTTTTTTAAAATATTAACAGCTATTTTTTTAATATTAACACCATCCTCAACTTCCATGGCTTGAATGACTTGAATGAGATTTTGTATAATCAATTTGTTCTGAAACAATACTTACATTTGGAACATTACTATAATGTCCGTTTACAATTCCACTCGCATGGTTACAGGTAGCAGAGTTTACTATAGTCCATGTATTCGTTTTTGTTCTACCAGGCTCTGCATTTACTTCTGCGTTAGTTGGGAATGGGTCTGCACTAGTAGGGTTTGTGCTTGTAGGATAACTACTTCCATGTCCAGCAATTGCATCTCCTGCTCAAGCAACAATAGCTGTAGCCACTCAAAGACCTAGTGCATTCATTTTTGTAATCCTTCCACTTTCGTCCGTCATAAATTTCTCTATAGATTTTCCTATATCTGGAAACATCGAAGCTATTTTAGTTTTCATAAATATATGAGTTAATAAGTTATATCCATGATCTAAATATTTTTTCTACTTTGGGATCCTGAAGCTTAGTAAAAATAATATCTAATATGGCAATCTGGAGTCATACCTTTTTATCTTTCACCAAAGGAGTATAAATATTTCAGGTTGTTTTAAAATTATGAATAATATCTACCCCAAGATACATTTTATATACGTGTCTATTATATCCAGGAAGTCCATCTAAGCAACTCGACTGTACTGCAATTTTTGTAATAGGACTATTCATCATAGCTTTGTAAGTTTCTTCTCAGGATTCTCACATATCTGTCATCTTAAAATCATCTATCCCCATTCGTCCAAGCATACGAGATTCATCACTCGCATACACTTTACCATCATAATTATATGCAACCCCACCTATAGCAATTCCACTAGGACTTCGTATATCCATAAATCCAGGATCCTTATCATAAAATATTTTCATAAGATACACAGAAGTGATTTGCTCTCGAAAATGTTTCCCTGCTTTATTGAGATCAATAATATAATCAAGAGATTTTTCATAAAATTCTACCCACTCTTCTTGATTATAAGCAAGTGAATCTAAGTCGCTCGCCGCAAATCCATAAGGATTAAGCCACCGTAAAAATATTGAATCGAGTCAAAGTGAAACATAGGTATCTATAATCTCTTTATATTTTGGAAGTGTCTCTTTTGTGGCAGTCAAAAGAGCCCCTATATTTCACATAGACCTTTTTTGTTTTTCTTCTCCCACACGTTTCATCCAATACGTTACTCTCTCAAAACTATTTCCATCGAATCCTGTTCGATTATGATTATGCGTTACTTCATCACCATCAAGGCTTGTACATATATCTACTCCATTATCGAGTAACCAAGTAAGTTTTTCCTCAGTCATCAGAGTAAGATTTGAAACCAATGAAAAACTAAGTTTTTTTCATAAATGTTGTGCTTTCGCACGAGCGTATTCAACAATATATTGAACCACAGGATAATTCACAAGTGCCTCTCCTCATTGAAATTCAATAGTAAGAGATGGACTATTTGTATAAAAAATTGTATCTACTGTTTTTTGAGCAATTTCCTGAGTCATATCAAACTCTTTTGCACTCATAGGGGCGACAGCAGCATGGCAGTATTTACACTTGTGATTACATCGAAGAGTCACAATAATCATATGAAGCGTTGGTCAAAGTCATACATATGTATTTTTTAAAGCTACACTTCAAATCATCCGATTCTCATAATCTGCATTTTTTATAAACCCTTTATCTATTAGTATATGATAGTCTTTCAGACTCGTAATCTTTCAAGAAATAAAATCATAAAAATCCTGTGTATTTAAAAAATGAAACTTACCAGCATCATTTGTAATCAAAAATTGCGTATCACTGAAACGTTTAAATCGGAAAAATCAAATATCGTCTAGTTGGATGTTTTTGATAGAAGATGTATCAAAAGTATTCATGATTATTCCTTATTTATAATGATAAAACATAGTTCATAAACTCATGGAACAATTCTTCTACCTCATCATCACTTCATCATCTTATAGTTAGAATTCAATGAGAAAATGTGATATCAATCTCTCAAGGGAGACTGTTTATAGCATGCTCTAGCTTTTCCTGACTATATATTTTTGTGTTGAGTTTATATTCTTGCTCCATATTATAATGATTTTTTGAAATTATTTTTTGCTTCTTCTAGTGCGTCTATATTCATAGAAATATTTGGTTTTATAGTATCTTTTTCAATCTCTTTCAGAATACTTTCTATTTCTTCTTGATCTATATTAAGATGTGAGTCGTTTTCTATGTAGTGTAAAATTTCATGAATATCTTTATCAAAATCATCTTGTGCATCTTGTTTTTTGTGAGTATCAGTATTAAATGAAACAAAATTAATTATATCAAGAGGGCCATTGATAGCTTTTTTAACAATCGTTTCTCGAATTTCTTTATTTTCTTTCTCAAGCCTGTCTCTCAAAGTCATATCCAAAAGTTCATCTGAAAACTCTCAGATTATTATTCGAGGATCATCTTGCATTCATGGCTTCGATGTAAACTGGAGAATAATATTTTCATGTTCATCCATATCAAAGAAAAAATATCCTTTATCCAAAAAAGCATAAGCAGCTTGAAGTACTATATCTAGAGAAAATATTTTTGTGTTAATGAGAAGTTCAAATTTCTTTCATTTCACCAACTCTGTGAGTATTCCTTCCATGTGATACAATTACTAAATAAATAATTCGATGCACCATTTTTACTAAATTATATATTTTTCTCTATAAATGTAAAAATAAACTTATAGGAGATTTTATCGCACCAATTAAACCTTTTTGATTCTCGATATTCTTGTTTTCATATCTTCTAAAGATAGTTGAGCAAGACTTTTTAATTCTTTCATATCATAGTACTGAAACTTCAGACCAAGATTATATCAATACTCTCAAGATACGAGAGATATTCCATGTAAAGCAAGAAATGCTTCTGCTTCTTGTCTATACGTTTTATACTTAAAAAATCTCAAAAGCTCATAATCAGTAAAAGGAAGCCTCCTTTCAATCCCATTTCTCAAAGTAATCTTATCAATCATTTGAAGATTATAATCAAACATTTCTTTATTGAGAAATTCTTGTGTAATAGTATACTCTTTTATTTTTCAGAGACTCAAAAAATACCTATAACGGAGTAGTATTTCATTATAAGGGTAGTGATTGTTTCATAAAATTAACTCTTCTTTCCCATCTCCCCCAAACTCTACTTTTATATCTTCATATTCTGGATACTTTTCTTTCAAGATTTTCCCAATATTTGGAGGAGAAACAAGTCACTCATGCTCAAAGAAATCATTTTGAGGAATATATTCTTCCATATCAATAATCAGATGTTTTACTCCAAGAAATCTCGTATTTTGCTTTGCAAATTTTATATCTTCTGTATTAGAACTTGTCTCAAAACTATATGCAATAATTTCTCCCTTATAATATTTTTTTAAGAAAAATAAGATAAGATTTGAGTCTGGTCATCCTGAAAGCGAAACAAAAATTCTCTTTTGAAATGTTGGAATTCTTCTTTTAACAGCATTTTCAATAATACGAATAATATTTCCAGATTCTTGATACTCATATTCACTAAAATCCAATATTTCTCGTGTATCCTGAGAATATTTAAGATAGGTTCCTGGACGAAGACAATAGACTTCATCAAAAATAGTACTTGGACTAATTCAAAACTGGAAAACAAAATGTTCAATCAAATTTTTTTGAGAAATCTTGGTTTCCTCTGAAATAAGACACTTCATTTCTGATGCAAAATATAACATATTTTCATCCATCTTATAATACAGATTATTGACCCCCCATCGATCTCGATACAAAAAATGTATATTCTTTTCTCTATCAAAAATATAAATTGAAAACTCTCCATTCACAAAATTTATATATGTTTCTCCTAATTTTTTATAACAGAGAGCAATAACCTGACATTCAGTGAAAAAATTCTCATCATCATAGATTCAAACTTTTTCTAAAAGATATTGTTTGTTATAGATTTCTCATACCAATCCCACGAGAATATTTTCATATATATATGGTTGTGACGTATCTTTATCTAGATCACTTACTTGTAAGTGCGCATGATAAAAACTACAATTTTCTTCATAATGAAAATACGCTTCATCGATAGCTCTTGGGGATAAAAGAGCTCACATTTTTTCGAGTTGCTCTTTCTTAAACGAGGTTATTCCTGCAAATCAACACATAGTTTTCCACTATTTTAAAAACAAAACTTTCTCCCATATTTTTTCCCAAGAGTTTGAACTGTAAGCTTTCTTTTATATAAAATTTTTGGAGGAAGAAAATCTGAACTTTGAAAAGGAACTTTTCATGTAATCTTTTGATAGAGACAAAATGCATTTTCTTCAAAGAAAAAGGCTCATTTTAAGTTCTCTCTAAATTCTGATTCTGATTCTGTAGGATATCAATATATGATGTTATTTATAAGATATATATTTGGATGAACGGCTCGAATACTTTTTACTGACTCAAAAAAATCTTTCACTGTATATTTTCGATTCATGAGTGCAAGAATCCTATCATTACAAGATTGTATAGGATATACCATAGAAGTAATTCTTGTAATATTCCCCTTTATATCATCAAAATATTTCATAAATTCTGATGGTTCACAATAAGAAATTTCTATAGAAAAATCTGGAGAGACTTCACATACCTTATTATAGAGTTCTCCAAAATTAGAACCTATATCATATCCATAACTTCCTATGTCATCAGTGATAAAATGTATCGTATCAAAGCCACTTTCAAGAGCCTGTTGTACTTCATAAATAATTTCATCAAGTGCTTTACTGGTAACATTTCATATAGCTTTTTTAATTCAGCAATAACTACAATTATGAACACATCAACGATTTGTTTGAATATAAAATATTTTTCTTTCTTTTAAAATATCATTACTTAATAATTTTGAAACTTCCAATTGAGATATATCTTTCATACTTATTTGATGCGGAAAAAAATCATCCAGTAAATAATCTTTTTTTAAAGGAATAATGATATCAACAAGATCTGTAATATTTTTTGAAACTCCTGCGAGACATCAAAATACTCAGAGTGTAACACTTTCCTTTCATATATTCTTATATTTCTGAAATTCTGAAGTATAAAAAGGTATGAGTTCTTCTGATACCCCACAGGTATTGAGAAAAATATAGTCTGCATCGTCTGGAGACTCTACTATACAATAATTATTGATCTTAAAATAATATAAAAATTTTGAGTATAAAAATGATGCTCCTAAACATGGATAATCTCCATCACCGTATATTTTTATATTTTTAATATAAATATTTGTAGTATTCAAAAGTATTCCTTATAGTAATAAACACTAAAAGTATACCTATCTCAGCATTTTTTCAAAATATTTGAGTGGGATAAAAAATATCCATCTTCATAGACGTATATATACATTATTGTGCTTGAATTATTGCGTTTGCTTTCTTCATAATCGTTCATAAGAGATCATATAAGTGTTTCTCTATTTTTTCACTTTGTATGATATACGGATTCTCTCTAAGAGTTATATTTATTTTTACAGAAAGATCTTTTCTATACGTATACAGCAACTCTTTATATTGCATATTCCCTGTTTCTATATATAAAAACGTAAGTAATACATCAATAAAAGCTACTATATTTCAGAGTCATAAAAAAAATGGTGTTATTCAAATTCAACTAGCAATAGGAATAATATTTTGAGGAAGGTTTGAGGTATCGATATACGTTAGTCCTGATGTAAATTCAAATACGACTTGTTTTTCAAAAGTAATATTATTCTCTGTTACAAAAGAAGATACATTTTTTTCAGAATAATAGGCAAGATATGTCATATCTTGAAATGAAAATACATAATAAGGATACCCTGATCCATCGAAAAATTCATAATATCAATGTGCAAATATTTTTGGAATCGAGAAAAATTTCAATGGAGGGATATTGAGCTGAAACGTCGTATATGTAAAGTCAGGACTCAAGGTTGAGACTATATAATGATCTGTATGATACTGTCATCTTTCAAGTCATTTATAACCTCATTTTCAAAAAACATTTCCTTGAAATTTTTTTGAGTTAAAAGTAACATCTACATTTTCACAAATATCTTCTATTTCAGGGATAAAGCTTTTAATATGTTGTAAAACTTGGGTATCAAGAAAGATAGGAAAATTATTTTTTAAAGAAAGTCATTCCCAATGAAATGATATATCTGAATACTTATGTAATAAATGAGCTAAGATAAAGCTGGCTAATCCAGAACCTTCTATTTGAATGAATTGAGGCATACATGTAAATTCTTAGAATATTATATCATCTTGAAAGAGAATCAACTTTTGCAATACAACATATCTTCTCATAGAGATATGTATAGATATTCAAAAGATAACGCATCTTAATTCGCAAGAAAAGTATATGTATCTAAAGGG
>UPTN01000547.1_pt1 | contig 19218 bp, 17 predicted proteins | sample 2160111 | NCBI WGS metagenome assembly UPTN01 (sample SAMN06265058, study PRJEB28932) | marine metagenome | isolation source: Columbia River Estuary | place: USA:Columbia River Estuary, USA | collected 2014-05-05
AAATATTGGTGACTTTGCAGGTGGTTGTAATGTGCAATTTGCAATTAGTCCAGATGAAAATGAAGATATTATTGCTATAGAAATTAATCCTAGAGTATCGCGCTCGTCAGCATTAGCGAGCAAAGCAACAGGTTATCCGATCGCTAAAATAGCTGCTAAATTAGCTTTAGGGTATCACTTAGATGAGTTAAATAATCAAATTACGAAATCAACTTCTGCATTATTTGAACCCACTTTAGACTATGTTATTGTGAAAATCCCGCGCTGGAATTTTGATAAATTTGAAGGGAGTGATAGGACGTTAGGCTTACAAATGAAATCTGTTGGAGAAGTTATGGGTATTGGACGTTCTTTTCAAGAGGCCTTGCACAAAGCGACGCAGTCCTTAGAAATTAAGCGCAATGGACTTGGTGCTGATGGCAAAGGATATAAAGATTATGATCAAATAATTAGTAAACTTACAAATGCCAGCTGGGATCGCGTTTTCGCTATTTATGACGCAATCCAAATGGGTATTCCGTTAAGTCGTATTTATGAAATCACGAAAATAGATATGTGGTTTTTAAAACAATACGAGGAATTGTATTTCTTACAAAAAGAAATTTCAACTTTTAAAATCGATACCATACAAAAAGATCTATTATTAGAAGCCAAACAAAAAGGTTATGGTGATAGACAAATAGCGCACATGTTGGGTTGTTTAGAGAGTCAAGTGTATAAAAAGCGTGAAGAATTAAATATTAATCGGGTTTATAAACTGGTTGATACTTGTGCTGCGGAATTTACAGCTAAAACACCATATTACTATTCTACTTTTGAAAATGATGTTGAAACTGCAGATGGAAAACGTTTTGCAGATAATGAAAGTATTGTTTCAGATAAGAAAAAAGTAATAGTTTTAGGTTCAGGACCAAATAGAATTGGGCAGGGTATTGAGTTTGATTACTGTTGTGTGCATGGCGTTTTAGCCTCTGCTGAATGTGGTTATGAAACTATAATGATTAACTGTAATCCTGAAACGGTTTCAACTGATTTTGATACAGCTGATAAACTTTACTTTGAACCTGTATTCTGGGAACATATCTATGATATTATTAAACACGAAAAACCTGAAGGTGTTATTGTGCAACTTGGAGGTCAAACGGCTTTAAAACTTGCCGAAAAATTAGATCGTTATGGTATAAAGATATTAGGAACGACATATCAATCATTAGATTTAGCTGAAGATAGAGGTCTATTCTCTAATTTGCTTAAAGAAAATGACATTCCATATCCTGAATTTGATATTGCAACTACAGCAGATGAAGCAGCTGCAATTGCTGATGTATTAGACTTTCCAATTTTAGTACGACCATCTTATGTACTCGGTGGTCAAGGCATGAAGATTGTCATTAATAAACAAGAACTTGAAGAGCACGTTGTTGATTTGTTAAGACGAATGCCTGGAAATCAATTGTTATTAGACCATTATCTCGATGGTGCTATTGAAGCTGAAGCGGATGCTATTTGCGATGGTGAAAACGTTTATATTATTGGTATCATGGAGCATATCGAACCTTGTGGTATTCATTCTGGGGATAGTAATGCGACTTTACCTCCTTTTAATTTAGGTGAATTTGTGATGCAACAAATTAAAGATCATACCAAAAAGATAGCTTTAGCTTTAAACACTGTTGGGTTGATTAATATTCAATTTGCCATTAAAAATGATATCGTTTACATCATAGAAGCAAATCCAAGAGCGTCACGGACGGTACCTTTTATTTCTAAAGCATATGGCGAGCCTTATGTCAACTATGCAACTAAAGTGATGTTAGGCGAAAAGAAAGTAACCGATTTTGATTTCAATCCAAAACTTAAGGGCTACGCAATCAAGCAACCTGTATTCTCTTTTAATAAATTTCATAATGTCAACAAAAAGCTTGGACCAGAAATGAAAAGTACCGGTGAAAGTATTTTATTTATAGATAGTTTAAAAGACGATGAGTTTTATAACCTATATTCTAGACGTAAAATGTACTTAAGTAAATAGAGTCATAGTTTGTTTTTGTTGTAAAATGACTTAATTTAGTGGTCTAAATGCTACTATTCAAAAATAAAATTATGAAAAAAAAATACTCCTTTTATCTAAGCTTATTAGGTATTCCCCTTTTTGCAGTACTGTTCTTATCTTATGGAGCCGGACAAAATGAGGTTTATCTTTCTGGTTCTCCTGGTGATGTTGCAGATAATGGCGTAGGGAACTGTACCTTATGTCATGGTGGGAACGACATTATACTTAATAGTGACTCCAGAAATGTTATTACCTTAACAGCGCCTGGTGAATATGAATTAAATACGACTTATCCAATAACTGTTGCAACAAGCTCTGTAGCAACGAGACAGGGCTTTCAATTATCTGTAGAAGACGGTTCTGGTTCTGGTGTAAAAGTAGGTGATTTAACAGATGATGGTGTTAATACCCAGACTTTTGATTTAATGACCGGTAGAGGTGAAGCCATTACCCACACAGGGTCGGGCGCATTTTCACCACCATGGACGTTTCAATGGACATCTCCTGCTACTGATGTTGGGCCAGTAACTTTTTATGTAGCTTTAAATGAAACAAATACTGATTTTAATTCAACAGGTGATCAAATCCACTTAAAACAATCTCAAGCAAACTCATTATCAGTAGAAAGTCAAGTGTTTAAAGATCTAAAAATGTATCCTAATCCAGCACAAGATGCTGTGACTATTAATTTACCATCAAATTTAGAAAACAAAACCAGTATTATGGTATACGATTTTCTAGGGAAACAAATTCTTTCTAAAAACTTGAATGCTGTAAATAATATTTTAGATGTGTCTGCATGGCAATCTGGTGTGTATTTAATACAAATTACACATGATGATGCTAGAATAGTAAAACGCTTTGTAAAGCTATAGTTTCAGAATAAATATATATTTAAAAAGCCATCACTAAGTGATGGCTTTTATTATTTTTTATCCAGTTCAAAATTAAAGGAGACTAAGATATCTTCAGCTATTTTATTGCTAACCACTTTGGGTATTTTTATATTAAATTCAGATGCTTTAACGTTAAATGTTCCTGTTAATAAAATACGATTTTCCTTCTTAGTAACTTCAACGGGAACAGCCTTTAATATTTTAGATTCACCATGAAATGTTAATATTCCATTTAGACCAAATGTTTTCGTATTTTCTAGTAATTCTATGTTGAATTCTTGCAAAGTCCCTTTAAATGAAGCTTTAGGGAATTTATCAGATTCCGCATAATTTTCATTAAAATGCTCCTCCATTAAGGCATTTTTAAATCGGAAACCTTTGACTAAAACTAAGGATGCAAATTCACCATTCTCTATATTAAGAATGGCCGTTACTGCATTATTTTTTGCAGAAACGGCTTCAAAAGCGGGAATAGAGGCTTCAAAATCAACTGTCCCAGTTTTAGTTAAATACTTGTTTTGTGCGTTTATACTAAGGCTTAGAAGGCCGAATAAAAAAAGTAACTTTTTCATAGTTTTTAGTTTAGTGCTTGGATTTCATTTGACTTACTATTTTATTCCTCTAAAAACCCCTCTGTTTCCCATTGTATAATGGTGTCAATTAAATTTTGAGGTAAACGCGGTCCACCAAATGGCATTAAAAGGCCTAAGTCGTTAGTAGAAATACTTTCTATTAAATTTCTATTTTCAATAGCTTCTTTAACATTAACATAAGTCAGTAAAGACATTGGAGCGCCATTTTCTGGAGGATTTGAATGACACGTAATGCAATTATTGTCAATTATAGGTTTAACGTTTATATTATAGGTTATGTTATTTACGGGTTGTATATCTTCAATTAAATCATCTTCACTTACACTTGTACAATGTAATAGTAAAGTTAAGAAGCAACAAAATAGAATTTTCTTTTTCATAGTTGTTAAATTAAAATACACGGCTTAAATTAAATCCGAAATAGATGTTTCCCTCTGTCCAATCGCCTGAGGCTTGACCTAAATAACCGTTAGCATTCATCGCTTGAGCGTTTGTAAAATGCATTTGGAATACATGTCCTCCCGTTTCTAAATCAATTCCGATCGACAAGGGGTTATTAAATGGTGAATTGTCCCCTCGATTAAGATGCACGCCATAATCAGCATTTATTGACAAACGTTTCCCAATTTTGTGACGACCTCCAAAACCAATGGCGAATTGTGAGTTATCTTGATTGTTTATAGCTACATAATTATCATGAAAGAATGTAGGAATAAGTGCAACAGAAAAATTTGAGTTTATTTTTCTAGAAATAATAAATTGAGCCGTATAACCTAGTCGATGTTTGAATTCTAATTTGGGTAAATTGTCTTTGTCTAACGCGGAGTTTATTAGAATTGCATTAAAACCAACAATGGTAAAAGGAAATCCATTTTCTTGTTGTCTTAACAATCTATATTTGGTAGACACTTCATAAGTTTTTTGAAAAGAGCTTCGAGAAACACCAATGTTAAGCGCATCAGTAATACCATAAATAAAGTTAAGCTTTGTCACAGCATCATCTAATCCAAAGAAGCTATCAAAACCATTTTCAATACTCCCAAATCGATGGGATACTACTAATGTTAGTTCTTTCTTTGCTACAAGTTTAGTGGATTCAAAATTAACAATTTTCAAACCTTTAAATGCTGCAGTTGCATAACTAGTTCTTGTTGAATCTGAATCTATTTCGCTAAGTAGATCATCTTGCGAAAATGCAAGTTGGGAAAGACTTAAAAAAAGAATTATCAAATATTTCATAGCTTTTTATATAATGAAGCACCAATGAATAACTTCATTAATACTTTAATTTTTTACAATTTCAGATTGATCTAATTTTACTTGTTCTAATAAATTATCATATCCAATAAGACGTCCTTTTATTATAAGTTTTGTTCCATTTTTTATTACCACACTTGATTTTTTAACGAGCTGACAAAAAACTTTATCATCTAATGTTATTGAATTATCATTAATTTCTGATGGAATGCCTTCAATTTCAATAGTTTTGTTTAAATATTTTTTCTCTGCTTTTAAAAGATCTGTATTAAATTCATTGCTTATCTCATTCGCTGTTGTAATATATTCTGGTTGTTCTGAAACAATATCACGATGGTCTTGATATATGTAATTATATCCTATAAATCCGGAAAGGATTAAGAAAAGCAATATCGTTAAAATTCGATTTTTTTTCATTTAAATAGTACTAATTACATGTGTTTTCATAACGTAACCTATTAGCATCGCTAAGCCTTAAATCTATTTTAGTATCCTCATCATTTTCGTCAATTTCTTGTAAATGCCAAATGTTATTGCATAATGGTAAACCTGGGATGTCTATAATTACCGAAATGTCATTTGCAGTTCCTGTGGATTCCCATGTGCCATAAACTGTACTTCCAGACACATAAGACGAAACTGTTCCATCAATAAAAAAGTTAAAGGAATAGCCATCATAATAATCATCATAATTCACACTTTCTCGTTTTAGTTTGTCTACAATCCAATCTGTGCAGTTTGTTAAATAACCTGATAATAAATCTTGAGTGCAATTGTTACAATCGTCATCATTATAATCAAAGTCATCGTCCTCGTCACAATTGCCTTGAGCATTTTGAATGGTTGTTTCAAGTGCACTAAGTGTGTTTATCGAGATTTGTGAACCATCATAAAGCCTAACAGATAATGGGAAGTCCATACTAATAATATCAGATTCGCTTATGTTCGCTATGAAAACAAATAATTCTTTGTCATTAGAGAATGATTCACGAGAAATTAACTCATTAGCTGTATTAAATATTGAACTTGTAATAGGATATATAAAATCAACACATTCTATGTCATTATCGGCAACATTTTCACCATTGCAATCCCCAGCGTAATCATTAAACTCACTAATATTATTTATGATAGCTTCAGAAAAATCAGTGAGAATGATTGTGATAGGAAATGATAGAGATAAGTTGTCAATGTCCTCATCAAATTCATCAAAAATGGATTCTACCGAATCGTAATCAGCTTCTGTGTTAATTGTAATATTGACAGCATTAGCGATAACTGTGGTGGGGAGTTTGATTTTAAAACAATTGGCATAATCTAAAATATTATCTTTAGAACCATCGTTAGTCACCGTTCGAAGCATTAAGTCAGCAACATTGGAGTCGGGGTCCAGTGTTTCCTCTAGAGGAGGATTTATCGATATAATTTCTTCTTGTCTGCACGATGTGAACACACTCAATACAGATAACATTATTATAATTAATTTAAATGCGAATTTCATAACTTACATTTGATATATTTCTTGCTTTAATAATATAACAACTAACTTTTAAAAAATCCTGAAATTTTTCAAAAAATAATTATTTACCTTTATACAAAATAATTAAAAATTGAAAGAAAAGACCGCTGAGAATATTTGTGATGAGCAAATATTTAAACTTATTTATAACAAGTACTCTAAAGATTTACATAATTATTTGTATTACAAATATGGTGAGCGACTTAGCCCAAATGACAAGGCTCAAGATGCATTTATTAAACTATGGGATAATTGTAAAAAGGTGACGATGAGCACTGCAAAATCCTATTTGTTTAAAGTCGCTAATAACATGATGTTAAATGAGATTAAGCATCAAAAAGTTGTTTTGCGACATCAGCAATCTCAGCCTAATGAGTCTAGTAATGAAACGCCAGAATTTTTATTGGAGCAAGAACAATTTTATGAAAATTATAAAAAGGCACTTTCAAAACTTTCTGAAGATCAACGCGCTGCTTTTCTATTAAATAAAGCGGAAGGAAAAAAGCATATCGAAATTGCAGAATTATTAGGAGTTACTAAGAAGGTGGTTGAATATAGAATATATACGGCTTTCAAAATCTTAAAGGAAGAATTAGAAGGATTTAATCTTAAATAAAAAGGATTTTTAAGTTTTAAGTTGTTATATAATTAAGAACGAAGAATATGGATAAAAATGATTTGTTACAGAAGTGGCTTAATAATGAATTAACAGCTTCAGAACAAGAGACCTTCTCTCGACTTGAAGATTATAAGTTAAATGAAGATATACTTAAAGCAGCAAGCCGTTTTAAAGTGTCTCATTTTTCTAATATTGATGACTTTAATGCTTTTAAGAAAAGGTATGAAGCTTATAAGAAACCAATTCATAAGTTAAGTCGGTTTTATCCTGTTATGCGGGTGGCTTGCGTATTGGCCATATTACTCTGTGGCTATTATTTTTTCAACTACAATAAAGATACTGTTATAAATACTTTTGCAAATGAAAAAACGGAATTTGTATTACCTGATAATTCTGAAATAGTACTTAATACACTTTCGAGAATTTCATATAATGCATCGAATTGGGATGATAAACGTGAAATAAAACTTGACGGTGAGGCCTTTTTTAAAGTCGCAAAAGGTAAACAGTTTGATGTTTTGACGTCAGATGGTATTATTTCCGTTGTGGGAACTGCTTTTAACGTAAAACAGCGAGAGAATTATTTTGAAGTAAAATGTTTTGAAGGCATCGTTAATGTGACTTCCGATACTATAAATAGACAACTAACGGCTGGACATGTGTTTCAAATATTAAATGGAAATTTTGTTGAAACGACCATGACTTATGAAACACCGCACTGGACAAATAACTTAAGTAGGTTTAAAGCCATACCTTTTAATGAGGTCGTCGCAGAATTAGAAAGACAATTTGATGTTGAAATTACTTTAAAAGATAATTCTGCACAGCGCTTATTTACGGGAAGCTTTACACATGATAATTTAGAAAACGCACTAATTTCAATAACTCAACCCATGAGTTTGACTTTTAAAATGAGTACTTCAAAACAAGTTGTTATTCATGATATTAAAATGTAGGCACAGTTTATTTTTTGTCATATTTACTTTGTTTTTTTTTACGACCGTTAGGGCTCAAGAAATTAATGAAATACAAACGCTTGGCATTATTTTTCAAAATATACAAGACCGTCTTAATTATCAATTTAATTATGCAGAGGACATTGTTGAAGGTATTTTAATTAAGCCTCCAAATAAGAATTTGGCCATTAATAAAGTTTTAAGTTATTTGGAAAAGGAAACAGGACTTTCATATGTCGTTATGAATGATAATCTCGTTTTAGTCAAGGAAAAAGAAGGCTTGATCCTGTGTGGATATATTAGGGATAAAAATGATCGATTACCGTTGTCATCAGCATCTATTCAAGGTCTTAATCATTCAACGACTTCAGACCAAAACGGCTTTTTTAGATTGCCCGTCAATAATACACTTGAACTTATAACCATTCGTTTTTTAGGTTATAAAACTATTGAAATGCAGTTTCATAGTTTTGATAATCAGTTGTGTAGTGATGTCTTTCTTGAACAAGATGATATTATACTTTCAGAAGTTATTCTATCGCAATATCTCGGTAATGGTATAAATAAAATTAATAATGGCTCGTTTGAAATTGACTATTCAAAATTTGAGATATTACCAGGTCTAATCGATAACGATGTATTGCAATCTATTCAGGCGCTACCGGGAATTCAAAGTATTAATGAAACAGTTTCAAATATAAACATAAGAGGAGGAACTCACGATCAAAACTTGATTCTTTGGGATGGTATAAAAATGTATCAATCTGGACATTTTTTTGGACTCATTTCAATGTATAATCCGCAAATAACTGAAAAAGCTAATTTGGCTAAAAATGGATCTGATGTCGCATTAACGGATGGTGTTTCAGGCACAATATCTATGCATACAGATAAACAAGTAAACTCTGAACTTAAAGGAAATATTGGTGTTAATTTTATTGACGTCAATGGTTTTTTGGATGTGCCAATTGGGAAAAAATCATCCTTGCAAATTGCAGCTAGGAAATCAATCAGTGATTTTATTGAAACACCGACTTACAGTAATTTCTTTGATAGAATTTCACAAGATACTGAAGTTGAAAATAATCAAAATAGCACATTAAATTCGGATAAAGCCTTTGATTTTTATGATACATCTCTGCGATGGATTTATAAGATTTCTGATAAGGATGAATTGCGTATTAATTTTATTAATGTGGCTAATGAGCTTGTCTTTGATGAAAATGCAACGATTGATGGAAATAATGAATCTAGGCAAAGCAGCTTAACACAAAATAGTATTGCAGGAGCATTATATTATCAGCGGCAATGGAATGATAGACTTAAGACTACCCTGGATGTCTATGAAACCGATTATAAACTAAAATCAATTAACGTCAACATTCTGGATTCTCAGCGTTTCTTGCAAGAGAATGTGGTTTCAGAAACGAGTGCCAAATTAAAAGCAATGTATAAGCTAAATGATAGATTTATGCTTTTAAATGGGTATCACTTTGTTGAAACAGAAATTACAAATTTAGACGATGTTGATGATCCTGTTTTTAAACTTAAAGTATCTGAGGTAATCCGAACGCATGGTATATTCTCACAATTATCGTACAATTCACCAAATAATAGAACATATCTTAATGCAGGTCTACGTTATAATTATATTGTTAAATTTAAAAAACAAATTTGGGAGCCTAGAATAAGTTTAACGCATCGCTTTGCTAATCACTTAACGTTGGAAGTTCTGGGTGAATATAAACACCAAAACACATCGCAAATAATTAATTTCCAAAATGATTTTTTAGGAATTGAAAAGCGTAGATGGCAACTTTCCAATGATAGTGATATTCCTATAATTAAAAGCAAGCAATTCTCAATCGGTTTGAATTATGATAAAAACGGGTGGTTATTGGGCATAGAAGCATATTACAAAAAGGTAAACGGAATAACAACTCAAAGTCAAGGTTTTCAAAACCAATATGAATTTATAAAAGAAAAGGGTAGTTATGAAGTAAATGGATTTGATTTACTTTTGAAAAAGCAAATAAAGAATTTCAGCTCGTGGTTAAGTTATTCATTTATGAATAATAATTATGAATTTAAAACAATTCCGGAAAAGTCTTTCCCAAGTAATTTTGAGATTTCTCATGCCGTAACACTTGGAATAATATATACAACAGGTAGGTTAAAAGTCTCTGGTGGATTAAATTGGCATTCTGGAAATCCAACCACTAAACCAATGGAAAATAACGAGATTGTAGATAATACAATAAATTATGAAAGCACAAATTCAAGTCAGCTCAAAGATTATATGCGTATCGATTTATCTGCACGATATGATTTTAAATTTGGAAAAAAATTAAAGGGTGATCTTGGTGCTTCTATTTGGAATGTTCTAGGACGAGAAAATGAGATAAATAATTATTATAGCATAAATGAAGGTAACATATCCCAATCTGTTCAAAGTTCTTTAGGATTTACTCCGAATGTAGCTTTACGAGTTTATTTTTAATGAATTAAACCGCTATATAAATATTTTATGAAAGCTATATGTCATAAGCAGTTCATTCAATGCAATTATGTAGTAAGCCTATCTTTAAAGGTTATTATTTCAGACAGTTTAAATCATTTTTGAGTTTTTGTCTATAGAGGTCGAATTATTATTCTTTTATAAACGTCTATTACTACGCTCAATATCTTCTTCTACTTTGGTAATAAAATATTTAGTATCGCCTAGCCATATAAACGAATTAAAACGTTCAAAATAATGCAGTTTTACATATTTGCCTTGTAAACGTTCTAAGTCATCAATAACCTTTTTTTCATTGCCCTCAACGGAAAACTTAAATATTTGACCTTCAGATACACCTTGGCTAATTTCACCTTCCCAAGTTTTAATTATTACGCCTTTATGGCTGAATTTTATGAGTTCACCAGCACGAATGCCTTCACTATACTTGGCATAATAAATAAATAAAGTATAAGCAACAAGCACAAGGGCTGCAACACCAAGTAATTTTAAAAGAAATTTTTTCATAATATTAATTTATTCTATTTGATCTTCCGCTCGTTTTATAATGGCTTCAGGTAGTGATTTTTTAGCTTTAGCACCTAACTTTTTAAGTTTCTCAACACTTGTAATGAGGTTACCTTTACCTTCAACTAATTTATTCATTGCTGAAGAATAATCGGATTTTGCCGCATCAATTTTTTTACCAACTCCAGTTAAGTCAGAAACTAAACCCTCAAATTTGTCATATAATGCGCCTGCTTGTCGCGCTATTTCTATAGCATTTTGTTGCTGTTTTTCATTATTCCACATAGAGTCTATGGTACGAAGCGTAGCTAAAAGCGTAGAAGGTGTAACAATAACAATATTTTTTTCAAAGGCTTTATTGTAAAGTGAATTGTCATCATTTACTGCAATCGCAAATGCAGGTTCAATCGGAATAAACATAAGCACGAAATCTGGAGACTCGATGTCGTATAAATCTTGATAATTTTTATCTGAAAGTTGGTCAACGTGTTTTTTAATAGAATTCACATGTGCTTTTAAGTGCAATGCTTTGTCGTCATCTTCGGCATTAACCAGACGCTCATAATCTGTTAAAGATACTTTGCTATCTATGATCATACGCTTGTTATCTGGAAGATGTAGTACTACATCTGGAAGAACACGGGAGCCATCATCAAGTTTAAAGCTTTGCTGAACAAAATACTCTCTATCTTTCTCTAATCCAGACTTTTCTAAAACACGTTCTAATACAAGCTCACCCCAATTACCTTGCATTTTACTATCACCTTTTAGCGCTCGAGTAAGATTTGTAGCTTCCTTAGACATTTGTTGATTTAAGTCTTTAAGACCTAATAATTGTTCCTTCAATGCTGAATGCATACTAATACTTTCCTTTTGAGTGTCTTCCACTTTTTTCTCGAAAACTTGAATTTTCTCTTGTAATGGATTTAGAATATTTTTTATATTCTCTTTATTCTGAAGAGTGAATTTTTCAGTTTTTTCATCTAATATTTTTGTAGCTAGTAATTCAAAATCCTTTCTCAACTGTTCTTGACGCTGTTCAAGCTCTTCATCACGCTTTAAACTTTGGGACTGTAAATTTTCATATTCAGTGTTTTTTCTAGCTAATTCTTGATTTAGAATCTCTTTTTCATTTCGGATCTCTTCGCGCTCTACTTCAATCTTGCTTAAGTTTTGTTTTAAATCAGCAATAGTTTGATTCATTTGGTTTTGACGTTCCGCTAATGTGCTTTGAGTGCTTTTACTCTTAAGTTTGGTCATTGTCATACCTAAATAACCACCAATTAAAGCAGAAACTAGAATACTAAAAATAAGAATAAGACTGTCGTTCATAAATCGGAATACTATTTTGTCAAAGGTAATTATTTTTTAACTCTAAAACTTCCTGTAATTTCATCAAAGGCAATCAGATCTTTCGGGAATAAATCATTAAAAGTGCCTCTTGCAATTAAGTTTGATGGCGTATCTGAAACAACACCCTTTGGAGTCAAGACTACCATTTTATCACATAATTGTATCGCTAAGTCAATTTCATGAGAAGAAAACAATATGGTTTTACCAGTCTCTTTTACTAATTTTTGAAGTAACTTTAATATGTAAGCTTTGTGATACATGTCTAAATGTGTGGTTGGTTCATCAAGAATGATAACCGCAGTGTCTTGGGCTAATGCACGTGCAATCATTGCTTTTTGTAATTGACCATCGCTGAGTTCAAAACATTTTTTATCTTTTAAATCGCTAATATTTGTTTGTGAAATAGCTCTATTTACAATGTCTTTATCAACTTCAGATAGATTCCCAACCCAATTGGTATAGGGTTGTCGACCTAAAGCAACCAATTCATAAATAGTGAGATTCTTTGAAGAAACAGCTTCAGTTAAAACTAAACTTAAGGTCTTAGCCAAATCGATATTTGAATAATTTTCTAATGCCTGCTCATTTAATTCCATCGTTCCAGACAGTTTATTCTGAATTTTAGCAAGGGTTCTTAACAAAGTTGATTTTCCAATACCATTAGCACCAACGAGGCCAATTAACTCACCTTTTTTAAGTGCGATATTGATGTTTGAAGCGATAATGGTTTCTTCTTTTTTGGTTTTGTAACCTATAGAAAGTGCATCTGTCTTTAAAATGATATGTTGATTTTCGTGATTCATCTAAAATATCATTTTACGTTTTCTTACTAATAACCAAATCACAACTGGCGCACCAATTAAGGAGGTTATAGCATTTATTGGCAAGGTGTAGTCACTTGTTGGTAATTGGGCAATACTGTCACAAATTAGCATGGTAATTGCGCCCATTATAAATACTGCGGGTAATAGTACTTTATGATTTGAGGTATTAAAAATTTGACGCGTAATATGTGGAATAGCTAATCCAATAAAGGCAATTGGACCAGCAAAGGCAGTAATTGTGCCCGCTAATAAACTAGTGGCAATGATAATGATGAAACGACTTTGTTTAATATTCAAACCAAGACTTTTAGCATAATTATCGCCAAGTAAAAGTGTGTTTAATCCTTTAATGGAGATAATACTAAAAACAATTCCAATCGCATAGATCACAAAAAAGAGGGAGAGTTCATTCCAAGATAAATTCCCTAAACTTCCAAATCCCCAAAAGATATATTGCTGTAATTGTTCAGCAGAACTGAAGTAGGAGAGGACACTGACTACGGCTGCTGTGATGCTGCCAAACATCAATCCGATGATAAGAATAGCCATAGTGTCTCGTACACGTGTTGAAACTACTAAAACGGCTAACAAAACCAAAAAACTACCGAGACTTGCTGCAATTACAATACTCCATTTTGTGATTAGCATTGATGCGAAAACACCACCAAAAATACCAGAACCGAGTATAATTAAAGCGACACCTAAACTAGCTCCAGAACTAATTCCTAAAACAAAAGGCCCTGCTAAAGGGTTTCTAAATAAGGTTTGCATTAATAAACCAGATATACCTAAACCAGAACCAACTAAGACAGCGGTAAATGCCTTTGGTAGTCTATAATTTTGAACAATATATTGCCACGATTCATTTTCGGAAGAACCGATTATGCTGTTAAAGATTGATTTTAAAGGAATAGATACAGAGCCTAAACTAATATTTGCAAAAAAGCAAGTTAATAGAACTAGTATTAAAAATACAAATGGTGTCTTATATGTGTTTTTTTTAGGCAATTATTGAATTTGTTTAAAAAAGTAAGGTTGATAATCTTTAAGTAGCTCGGGATGCGCAATTTTAATAATATCTTTTAAAACTAAATCTGGTCGCGCCGTCCCCAATTCGTAATATAAAACACCACCAGTTTTCCCGGTGGTACTAGCAAATGAATAAATATTTTTGGTTTTAAAAGCATCAAAAGTTGTGTAATGTTCACTCGCTTTTTCCAGTGTATCAAAACTATCATAGTATGATGGACTTAACCATAATTCTGCATGTTTTGCTTTTTCAAAAACAGATTCAAAACTTAAGGCTATACTACCTTTGTCTTTGGTGTCTTTCCATAAATAATTAACTGAAGCATCATTTAATATTTGTGCTTCAGAGCTCGTACCATTTGGCAAATACCATATATCCTTATGCATTGCACCGCACAAAACGGTCGGTTGTGTTTCAACCATAGAAGCCATAGATTTGGCTTCTAAATAATCGGATTCTATCATTTTGAAAATTGAATCTGCTTCTTTCTCTTTGTTATAAAGTACTCCAAAAAACTTAATCCATTCAGCCTTTGCTAATGGTGATTTCTCAACCCAATCGCCATTATAAATTACAGGAATCCCTGAATTTTTGATAGTTTCAAGCGTTTTATTGCTATTGTCAATGCCATAGCCAACAACAAGGTCTGGTTTTATTTCAAGTAAAACTTCAGTGTTTAGTCCTTCATTTTTGCCCAACTCTCTAACCATGCCATTATCAATTTGTGATCTTGTTTTTTCTGAAGACACATAATCGGTTCCTGGAAATCCAACAAGTGTTTCTTCAACGCCTAAAAGTTCCAAAGCTGGAATATGCGTTGTAGAGGTCACAACAATCTTTTCGATTGGTGTTATTATTACACCATCATAAGCATCATCATTATATACTCTTTTCTTGGCCTGTTCATTAGTTAATAGCAGATATTTATAAGTTTTTTCAGCCTGAGGCCACGGATTACTTATCTCTAAGATTTTTGCATCAATATGTTTTACAGTTTTAAAGCCTTCAGCATAGATGTTTTTATACTGATTGCTACTTGTTGGTGATGTCTTTTTTAGACTCTTGTTTTCTTTACAACACATGAGCGTAATGCATGAAAAAAGTAGTATGATGATGATTTTGTTATGTAACATCTGTATCTAATAAAGTAGATTTCAATCTTTAAATTTGATAAACAATTAGGTTATGCGTGATGGTTCAAATTTAAGAATATATATAGTAGGAGGAATAATATTACTTCATTTTTTAATTGGTTTTATTTATCTTTTTTATAAAATGAATAAGAAAGAGTAATTTTCTTAGTTTACAAATAAAAAAGAATTTACATTTGTCATGAATTTTGGTTTTATTCAATTTTAATTGAATGAATTAAAAGGGAATCTGGTGCGATTATTAAATCAAGTCCAGAACTGTTCCCGCAACTGTAAGCTATAAAGCTTCATGTTATACTTCAAGTCACTGGATATTTTCTGGGAAGACCAACATGAAGACGCAAGTCAGGAGACCTGCCATTTTCAAAACAAATAAGTCAAACTTTCGGGATAAAAGTTTACGTATGATTAGCCATGCGATTCTCGAGTAAATTAATTTTAAATGAACACAAGAAATGTTCTTGGTGTGCTATGCATGCTCGCTACAGTTTTGGGGTTTTCCCAAACTGAATCTAACGTGATTAAACCAATTTCACTTGATGAAGTTGTTGTTACAGATTCAAAATTCAAGTTGAAACGTGAAAATTCGGGAAAAGTAATAACGAAAATATCACAAAAGGATTTAGAAAAACGCAAAGGAAAGTCTATCGCAGAAATCATTAGTGCTACTGCAGGCATTGAAATTAATGGTGTTAAAAGTAATGCAGGTCAAAATTTAAGTTACAATATTCGAGGTGGAAGGAATCGACAGGTGTTGATTCTTATTGATGGTATTGTGGTTACAGATCCTTCACAAATAGCCAACGACTATGATTTACGATTGCTGAACGCAGAACAAGTAGAAAGCATTGAAATTTTAAAAGGTGCTTCAAGTACTTTATATGGTTCTGGAGCTGCAACTGCAGTTATTAATATTAAACTGAAAGCGGCTTCGGAAAACAAGGTGTCTGCTAATTTTTCAAGCATTTTAGGAACTAATATGTCATCAAGTGATGATAATTATGCGTTTGAAGATTTCAGGAATTCTGTGTCTATAAATGGAACACTCAATAAGTTGAGTTACTTAACGAGTTTTGGGAATCAGTTTACTAATGGTCTATCAGCTGTTGCCAGTGGTACTGAAGCTGATGCTTTTAATTCGATAAATGGAAACTTAAAGCTAGGGTATGCCTTTTCTGAAGCTTTTAAGCTGGATACTTATGGAAGTTTCGATAAATTTAAGGCAGATTTTGATGATGGTTTTTCTGGAATTGATGCAGATAATCGTGCAATTACGAATCAGTATCGATTTGGGATTGCGCCAGAATATAAATATAAGAATGGAAGCATTATATTAAATGCAGCATATAATAATGTCGAGCGTCAAATTGAATCTAGTTTTCCTACGCAATTTAATGCAGAAAGTTATATTGCGGATTTATATAATCGATATAATTTTAATGATAGATTTTATACTGTTATTGGAATTAATGCACAACAAAATGAAATGGAAAGCTTTGCAATTCCCTTTGGAAGCACAGCATTAGAGCAAAGCATTAATCCTGAGGAAGCAACATTTAATATTATTGACCCTTATTTAAATGTTGTCTATGCATCAGCATTTGGTCTAAATGTCAATGCAGGAGCTCGTTTTAATAATCATAGTGAATATGGTTCTCATTTGGTGTATAGTATAAACCCCTCATTTAAAAAAGAATTAAATAAGGGCTACATCAAAGGTTTAGCCAGTTATAGTACAGCTTATATTACGCCGTCATTATATCAATTATTTGAACCAACGTATGGTAATCTAGACTTGAAACCAGAAGAAAACACGACGATTGAAGTAGGTGCAGAGTTTAGTATTACCAATAAGACCCGAATAAGCTTAGTTTATTTTAATAGAAAAGAGACTAATTTTATTGACTTTGTAGATTTAGGAAGTTTTGAGTATCAATATAAAAATATTGACGAATCATTTGTTGCCAGCGGTTTAGAGCTTTCGGCAGATTATAGTATTACTAAAAATGTAAAACTCAATGCTAACGCAACTTATACTAAAGTAGAAGATAATTTAAACCTGCGAATTCCTGAACTTAAAATAAATGCGTCCGTCAATTATACTATTTCTGAAGCTAGCTTTATAAGTCTGAGTTATCAATTTAATGATGATAGACGCGATGCTGTTTATAATAGTACAACATTTATGAATGATGATATAGTCTTATCTAGTTATAGTCTTTTAGATCTCTATTTAAGTCATAAAATCATTAAAAATAAGGTGACGCTTTTCGCTAATCTGACAAACATTTTAAATGCCGAGTATGAAGAACTGTATGGTTATTCAACCAGAGGGCGCAACCTTAGTTTGGGTTTTACGATAAAATTATAAGTTAATCGATATACATATCATTCTGAAGAAGATGATAATCCACCGTGTTTTTGATGGTTCTATATGAATGGTCCAGAGGTTGTATTATTCTACCATTATCAATAATATGCTGGATTGCAACAGCAAGTAACGGCTCGTCTGGATTTCCCAAAATGCCATAATTTATTGGGTTTTCATTTAATATTATTGTTGGTGTAAGACCATTTGCAGGAACGCCTTCATCCAGATTGTTTACCGTTTTTGCGACTAAGGGCTGCATCGCATAATTATGACTTGGATTAGCACCACTTCTTCTAAAATCTGGAGAATCATAAAGTGTAATGGAAGCTTGAGATTTCCCGGTAGTTCGTTGTCCAATTTGAACAACCTCGATATACGAATTTAAACTATTAATAACCATTTCACTAGCAGAAGCTGAAGCATCAGTTGTGAGTACATATACTTTGTCAAGATTTAAACTATTAAGGGTGTTGCCAGAAAATGAATTTGTAAAATTATAAATTGTATTGTTGCTTTCTAAGTCACTATTGTACTGTAATTTTGTAAAGACCTCACCATTAAATTGTCCAGTAATCATACTGCCGAGAAGTGCGGCAGTATTTACCGAACCCCCTGGGTTATAACGTAAGTCTAAAATTAAATGCTGTACATTATTAGCTTGAAAATTATCAAAAGCATTATTCAATTGGTTATTAAAATCTGACGTAAAACCATTATACATCAAATACCCAACGTTTTGACTATTAACGTCGAGTACTTCAGTTCTATACACTGGGTTTTCTGAATAATTTACTCTACTTAACGTAGCGGTTTCTGGTGTTGATTCAATTATATCATCGGCGATACTTGGTGTTCCATTATCATTATAATTGGCAAGATTTAAGGTGTAGCTATTTTGATTTAATAAGGAGCCTTGATTTGTTTCAGTTAAAGGGACACCATTAACAGCATTAAAAATTTGGCCACGTTGCAGGTTTTGGGCTTCTGCAGGACTGTTTGCGAGTACTAATCTGATAACACCAAAGACTTGAGAGGTGCTTCCAGGTTCAAAATAAAAATCAAATTCTAAACCAGTACTTCGACTAACGCCATTTAAAAATTGTTCTAAAGCGATATAATCACTCGTTATCCAGCTAAATCGATCAATACTTGGTCTATCATAAATAAGATTTTCAAAAAGGTCTTCTGGCGCTGTAAAAGTGCTTAAATATTCAGAATATTCGGAATCACTTAAAAATCTATCATTAGCTAAATCTGGGATATTGTCTTTATATAGATAATAATAATTCATGCCTTTCCAAACAAAGTCATTAATATCGGTTGAAGAAATTGGATTGTCGTCTAAATCTTCAAAACAAGCAGTAAATAGAGAAACAGTGCAAAGCAGAAGCACAATTTTTTTTACATTTATCATAGCAATAAGTTATTCTTTTTCACTTTAAAAATACTTATTTTATCTTGTACTAAAAATTATTTGTAACAAAATGTAGAATAGCTCGTCGTAATATCAAACAGCCTTAACTAAGCCGTTTTATAACCAATCAAAAAACAATGACGCAAACAGATTTTTT
>UPTN01000549.1_pt1 | contig 19168 bp, 22 predicted proteins | sample 2160111 | NCBI WGS metagenome assembly UPTN01 (sample SAMN06265058, study PRJEB28932) | marine metagenome | isolation source: Columbia River Estuary | place: USA:Columbia River Estuary, USA | collected 2014-05-05
CGGTTATAACAACCTGATCTCCGACATGCGTTCGCTGGCAGTGATGCGTTCAACCGGTGCCCCGGTAGTATTTGATGGCACCCATTCGGTTCAGTTGCCCGGCGGCAAGGGAACCTCTTCCGGCGGACAGCGTGAATTTGTGCCCGTGCTGGCACGTGCCGCGGTGGCTGCAGGAATATCCGGACTGTTTATGGAAACCCATCCCGATCCGGAAAAGGCGCTTAGCGACGGCCCGAACGCCTGGCCGTTGGATCGTATGCAGCCTTTGCTTGAAACCCTTTGTGAGCTGGACAGAATTGTTAAGTCCACAGATTTTGAGGAGTCGCGACTGGGCCTGTAGGCACCTGTGCGATGACCAACCAGGAGAGATTACTGATGAGCCTTATTGCCGATATTCGCGGCCGTGAAATTATTGATTCCCGTGGCAACCCGACTGTGGAAGCCGATGTCATTCTTAGCTCCGGCACCATGGGCCGCGCGGCGGTGCCTTCTGGTGCATCCACCGGCAGTCGTGAAGCGGTTGAGCTGCGTGATGGCGACAAGGCCCGCTATATGGGCAAGGGCGTTCTAGGCGCCGTAGGCTATGTGAACGGTGAAATCCGTGATGCCCTGGTGGGTATGGATGTTACTGATCAGCGTGGCCTGGACGACAAGATGTGCAAGCTGGACGGTACTCCCAACAAGTCACGCCTGGGTGCAAATGCGATCCTGGCGGTGTCCCTGGCCGCAGCCCACGCTGCTGCCGCCGACGCGGGGGTTTCACTTTACGCCTACCTGGGTGGACCGGGAGCCAAGACCCTGCCAGTGCCGATGATGAACATTATCAATGGCGGCGCTCACGCGGATAACAGCGTGGACATCCAGGAATTCATGATTCTTCCGGTAGGTGCGGCCAACTTCAGCGAGGCCCTGCGTTGTGGCGCCGAGATTTTCCATACCCTGCGTGCGGTGTTGAGCGAGAAGGGCTTGAACACGGCGGTGGGTGACGAGGGCGGTTTTGCACCTGACCTGTCGTCCAATGAGGAAGCCCTGAAGACCATCCTGGTTGCCATTGAACGCGCCGGGTACAAGGCAGGGGAAGATGTATTCCTGGGCCTGGACGTGGCCAGCAGCGAATTTTACAAGGACGGCAAGTATCACCTGGAATCAGAAGGCCGCAGCTTCAGCTCGGATGAATTCGTGGAGTACCTGGCCGATCTGGTTGATCGCTATCCCATCCTCACCGTCGAAGACGGTATGGACGAGAGTGACTGGGACGGCTGGGAGACCCTGACTCGTCGCCTGGGAGACCGGGTGCAACTGGTCGGTGATGACCTGTTCGTGACCAACACGGAAATCCTGGCCAAGGGCATTGGCATGAATGTGGCCAACGCTATCTTGATCAAGCCAAACCAGATCGGCACCTTGACCGAAACCCTGGAAGCTATCGCCATGGCCGAAGAGGCGGGTTACGCAGCGGTTGTGTCCCATCGCTCTGGTGAGACCGAGGACAGCAGCATTGCTGACATCGCGGCGGCAACCACGGCCTCCCAGATCAAGACGGGTTCCATGTCTCGCTCTGACCGGCTTGCCAAGTACAACCAGTTGCTGCGGATTCAGGAACAGTTGGGTGACGATGCAGCCTATGCAGGCCGCAGCGCATTCCCGATACGCCTGCCATGATCCTATGCGGTTAGTCGCGGCATTACTGTTGCTGTTACTGCTGGGGTTGCAGGCAAGATTGTGGCTCGGAGACAACGGGATTCCGGAACTTTGGCGCTTGCATAATGAAGTCGATGCCCAGCTGGAAGAGAACCAGAAGCTGAGCGAGCGCAACGATACCCTGGAAGCCGAGGTTATGGACTTGAAAGAAGGTACTGCTGCGCTCGAAGAGCGTGCACGCAGTGAGCTGGGCATGATCAAGTCGGATGAGCAACTGATCTTTCTTGCCGATCCAGATACCAAAACAGATGAGGGTGAGACCCCGTAGGGACTCACCCTTTTTCTTTGCCGATCTTGCCGGCCGTTCTGCACTGGCCCGGCAATTCCCCGGATAAAATTTATGACAGATACACATCCTGAATTCTCCTGGTCGGACGTGCATGCCCTGGGCCTGCCCTCGGCCTCGGGCGTGATGCGCAGCAAGAGCGAGGACTTCCGGGTGGAGGAAGTGCTGGGCTTTGAGCCCGACGGTGAGGGTGAGCACATCCTCCTGTGGATCGAAAAGACTGATTGCAATACCGCCTGGGTGGCGGGGCAGATTGCCCGGCTCGCCGGTATTCAGCGCCGGGACCTGGGCTACTCGGGAATGAAGGATCGCTGGGCCGTGACCCGGCAGTACTTCTCGTTGGCGGGTGGGGCATTGAGCTGTGACGAATGGCTCGCCCTGGAGACAGAGGGGTTCAAGGTCCTGGCAGCCACCGCGCATCGCCGAAAGCTCAGGCGTGGCACCCACCAGGCTAACAAGTTTCGCCTGGTGATAAGACAGCTGGAAGGAGACCGGGAAGCTCTTGAAGCGCGTCTGCAAAGTGTCGCCAAAGGCGGGGTTCCAAACTTCTTCGGTGATCAGCGTTTCGGTCGTGATATGGGCAACCTGGGCCTGGCCCAACGGGTGTTGTCCGACCCGCGCAGGCGCTGGCATCGCAATGATCGGGAGTTTGCCTTTTCCGCCGCCCGATCGGCCCTGTTCAACGAGGTGCTGGCGAGGCGAATTCGTGAAGGAAACTGGAACACGGCGTTGCCTGGGGAATTGTTGATGCTGGCGGGTTCCCGGAGCCTGTTCGTGGCCGAGACGGTAGATGAGGAAATCCTCGCCAGGTTGGCCTCCAATGACGTGGGGCCGACGGGACCTATGCCCGGTGAGTCGGGTATGCAACCGGTGGCTGAGGCGCTGGCCCTGGAGCAGGAGGTTCTCGCGGGGTATTCGGCGTGGGTGGATGGCCTGTGTGCCTCCCGGGTCAAGGCTGACCGGCGGCGCCTGGTCCTGGATGTGGCGGAGTTGAGCTGGGCATTTTCAGATGATTCTCTGGAGTTGGCTTTCACTCTCCCCAGCGGATGTTTCGCGACCGCGGTATTACGGGAGTTACTGGACTGCCGGGAAGCCCGGCATTCAAAGCCTGAGGCCTAGGGAGCCTCTGATTTATTCATGAACTCGACTCTTGGGGCTAAAAAATCCAGCTTCTGTGTTGCCAATCTTCGCAATAGCTGGCTATTCCGTGCGATTGGCGCCTTGAATCTGAATCTTTTCGCCTACAATCTACTTCGTCCAGAATTAATCAGAGGTTCCCTAGCGTATTTTTTCGAGCAATACGTAGAGGGCGCCGGTGCCTCCGTCCATGGGACGGGCCGATGTATAGGCGATAACGAAATTGGCCTGGCTTAGCCACACCGCGACCTTGGATTTCAGCACTGGTCCGCCGTTACCTGAGCGCAGGCCTTTGCCATGAATTACCCGCACGCAACTCAAGCGTTCCCGACGACACTCGGCGAGAAAGTCGTTTAGCTCTATCCGAGCTTTGGCGACGGTTAGTCCGTGCAGGTCCACCTCCGCCTGGAGGCTGTAACGACCCCTGCGCAATTTGCGCAGAATCTGCTCGCTTACACCTTCCCTGCAGTGGTTCAGGTGATCCCCGTTATCAAGAATCCCAGGGAGGCTTTCGCCCTCGAGGCTTTCGCGCAATACCTGGGCTTCATCGGCTCGCTTGAAGCGTGCGCGTGCCGGAGGCTTTGGACGCTTCGTGATGAAGGGTTTTGGGTCGTGGGGGGTGGCATCGGCAACGCTGCGACGAAATAGCGACAGTTCGTCGGTGTCCTCGTCTTCGGGAATGTCGGGTGGATAACGTTTTGTCACACTCGTCCTCCCTATGGTGAATCCAGTATAGTTAGCCCTTTCCCGGGGTGGCCGTATAGTTACCTCTTTCCCGGGGTGCCGTTGCTTCTTTTCCGGGGTGCCCCTGGGGGGGGCAATCAGATCATATCAGTAGTTAAGCCGTTTTCGATCTTGCTGTTCCAACAAAAGAGCTGGATAGGGCCCGGTCAGGAGGAAATCCGGTTTGCGGATTCTAGTAAGCAACGATGATGGTTACCGGTCCGCCGGGATCAGGGCATTGTCAGCGGCGATTAGCGAGTTTGGCGAAATCATTATTGTGGCACCCGAAATGAATCGCAGCGGTGCCAGCAACTCTCTCACCCTGGATGGCCCTTTGCGGGTTGTAGAGGCTGAGGAGGGCGTGTTTTTTGTTAACGGGACTCCCACGGACTGCGTGCACCTGGCGATAACCGGACTAATGGATCCTGATCCGGACATGGTTGTTTCTGGAATTAATGACGGCGCGAACCTGGGCGACGATGTGCTTTACTCGGGCACGGTGGCTGCTGCCATGGAAGGACGCTGCCTGGGTCTTCCCGCCATCGCCTTCTCACTGGTGACACGGGGAGAGCCCCGGCACGTGGATACTGCCGCCCGGGTTGCCCGGGATATCGTGCACAGGCTGGTTGAGCATCCCCTTCCCAATGACACGATTTTGAATATCAATATTCCCGATGTTGCCTATGAAGAGCTCAAGGGCATGCAGGTGACCCGATTAGGTAACCGGCACCGGGCGGAACCGGTGATTCGTAGCCAGGATCCCCGGGGACGAGACATTTTCTGGGTGGGTCCCGCCGGTTCGGAACAGGACGCCGGTCCGGGTACCGACTTTCACGCAATTGCCAGCGGTTGCGTATCCGTTACTCCTATTCAGGTTGACCTGACCCGTCACTCGCAACTGGATTCGATTCGGGGGTGGCTGGCCAAATGAATGCGGACCAACGAATACGCGGTATAGGTATGACCTCCGCGCGAACCCGTGACCGCCTGGTGAGGCGTTTGCGTGAACAGGGTATTACTGACGAGTTGGTGCTGGCCCAGGTGCGCAATGTCCCCAGGCACCTGTTCATGGATGAAGCCATGGCGAGCCGGGCCTATGAAGATACCGCCTTGCCGATTGGCCACGGCCAGACGATCTCCCAGCCTTATGTGGTGGCGCTGATGACCCAGGCATTGCTGGAAGATGGCAAGCCGGCGAAAGTGCTGGAAATTGGTTCCGGTTGCGGATACCAGACAGCGATTCTGTCTTCCCTGGTGGGTAAATTGTTTGCCATAGAACGCTTGGCGTCGTTGCAGGTTCGGGCGCGACAGACACTGGCCTCCTTGAATATGCTTGGCATCAGGATGCGGGTAGGAGATGGCTGGCAGGGCTGGCCGACCCAGGCACCATTCGATGGCATCCTGGTAGCTGCTGCCCCGGAGACCGTTCCCGAGGCGCTGTTGCATCAGTTGGCCGACGGCGGCCGGCTGATTATTCCCGTGGGTGGGCGGGCAAGTCAGGAGTTGATCAAGATTACCCGCAAGGGTTCGAATTTTGAAAAGCGCTCACTGGGATCGGTGAGATTTGTGCCTCTTATTGGTGGAAGTGACGGATGAAGATATTTGGTCCTCTCTACGACACGGTGCTGAGATGGGCAGGTTACCCTTCCGCATCCTGGTATCTGTGTGGACTGAGTTTTGCTGAGTCGTCGTTTTTCCCGATCCCGCCTGATGTGATGTTGGCGCCTATGTCTTTAGCGGCGCCCAAGAAAGCCATGCGCTTCGCGCTAATAACCACCCTGGCTTCTGTGGCTGGTGGAGTCGCCGGGTATTTTATCGGACTGTATGCCCTGGAATGGATAACTCCCTGGATGCAGGAATACGGTTATTGGGAAAAGTACCTGGAGGTCCAGGGCGTGTTTGCCAAGTGGGGTTTCTGGGCGGTACTGGTGGCAGGTTTTTCACCAATTCCCTACAAGGTTTTTACGATTAGCGCGGGTGCGCTGAGTATGAACCTGCCGCTGTTCATGCTGGCTTCAGCAGTGGGTAGAGGAGCGCGCTTTTTCGTGGTGGCCGGCCTGGTGATGTGGGGCGGGCCGAAAATTGAGCCTATGCTGCGTCAGTACGTGGAAAGATTAGGTTGGGCAACGGTGGGGCTGTTGGTAATTGGCCTTCTGGTATGGAGATTCTGACGCCTGCCCGAATTGCAGCAGCGCTGCTTGTTACCTGGGTGATGCTGGCAGCCGGGTGTGGCGGCAGCGCCCTGACCTGGGACCCTCCCCAGTCGTATGTCGTCAAACAAGGCGACACCCTTTATTCAATTTCCTGGCGTAACCGACTTGATTGGCGAGACGTGGCACGTTGGAATGGTTTGTCTAACGGTGGGTTGATTTACCCGGGGCAGACCTTGCGCTTGTCGCCGCCGCCAAACTCTTCCAGCAGTGGCGCGTCGTCGGCTTCAAGGACATCAGCTTCCCGGCCTGCCACCTCAACCCCCACCACCAGTTCAAGGACTTCGACTCAGTCCAGACCGAGCTCACCTCCCGCCACACCCGTTGCGGGATGGCGCTGGCCGGCCTCCGGTCCTGTTGTCGCCGGGTTCGGTGACAAGAACAGCATGGGACAGGGCGTGGACATTGGCGGGCGCCTGGGTGATCCGGTTCGGGCTGCGGCTAACGGCAAGGTCGTATACGCCGGCAGTGGACTAATTGGTTACGGTAAGCTTATTATTATCAAACATAACGATACCTTCCTTAGTGCTTATGGGCACAACAGAACAATGGCGGTAAAGGAAGGTGACCCGGTCAAGGTAGGTCAAAAGATCGCCGAGATCGGAGAAGGCCCGGGAAATAAACCCCTGCTGCATTTTGAAATAAGGGTCAATGGAAAGCCGGTGAATCCAGTCCGGTATTTGCCTAAAAGATAATAACCATACCCTGTAGCAAGTGTTTCTCCTGTGCCAGATTTCAGGGAGTCGAATATGGGTGTGAAGAATCCCGGGGGATTATCTATCCCCGGATTAATCAGTGACCCTGAACGGACTGGCGAAAGCTCGTCTGAGGATATCGTTGAGTCCGAAGAAATTAATGACAGCGTGATGGATAGCGGTTGTCATGATGCCACGCGTCTGTACCTGAACGAGATCGGTGCCTCTGATCTGCTTAGCGCAGAAGAAGAAGTTGAGCTTGGCCGCCGGGTCCGCAAGGGCGACACGGTTGCCCGCGACCGGATGATAGAGAGTAATCTCAGGCTGGTGGTAAAAGTTGCCCGTCGTTACCTGTACCGCGGCCTGCCTCTGCTTGACCTGGTGGAGGAGGGTAATCTTGGTTTAATGCATGCGGTGGAAAAGTTCGATCCCGAGCGGGGCTTCCGTTTCTCGACTTACGCGACCTGGTGGATTCGCCAGTCCATGGAACGGGCCATCATGAACCAGTCCCGCACTATCAGGTTGCCTATTCACGTTGCCAAGGACGTTAATGCATACGTAAGGGCCGAGAGAGATTTGGCCCAGGAAATGGATCACGTTCCTTCGCTTAATGAGATTGCTTCGCGCATGGGGAGACCTCTTTCCGAGGTGCGTCGGATTTCAGGATTTCGGGAACGGGTGATCTCTGCCCACTCGCCGATCAGTCGGGAGAACGAGCACAGCCTGATCGATACGATTGCCGATGAAGATGGGTTTGATCCCCAGGATTGCGCTCAATTCGATGATGTCCGAGAATTGATCGATGGCTGGCTGGAAGAACTCAGTCAAATTCAGCGCGAGGTGGTTGAGAGGCGTTTCGGCATTCACGGTCACCAGCGCGCTACCCTTGAGCAGGTTGGCGAGCAAATTGGTGTGACTCGCGAGCGGGTCAGGCAAATTCAAATGGACGCACTGGTTCGTCTTCGAAGAATCATGATCACTACCGGTCACAGCGTGCAATCCCTGATCGGTTAGCAGGATTAACGGATTAGAGAATTAGTGCTGCGACTACCGGTCGGTTTTCGCTCGCCAGGATATTGTAGGTGCGACAGGCGGCAGCTGTAGTCATCACTTCCAGACCAATTCCCAGCCCCATTACCGATGCCATGAGTGCCGGGTCAGGGAAGGTCTGAACCGCGCCGGTACCCAGTATTAATATTCCCGGTTTCATTGCCAGGGCGTCTTCCAGTTGTTCCATTGTCAGGAATTCAGTGGATGCTGCGGCCCAATCGGGCATAATTTGGCTTGGAGAGAGGATCAGATTGGACGTGAAAGTCTGGTCGCCGATTACCAGGGCGCCTGCTTCATGGGATCGGATCAGGTTTATGTCGAGTCTGAGGTCGCGGGTAAATTGCATGGGCGAGAGCATAGCCAGTCGCGAGCAACGGAACAATTCCGGTTCTTATCAAAGGTTGTTGCATGGCTGAATTGACAATAGTAGTGCCTGATCTGATGGCCCTGGCGGACCTGGCAATCCGGGACCCTTTGCGCTGGCCCGTCATGAATCGCGTGTTGGCGAGAGGCCGGTCATTGCCTTCCCAGGGTCAGCCTGGCGAGGGGTTTGCCCGGGCACTGGGGCTCAAAGGCGGCGTTGGGGGGCTGGCAAGATATTGCTTCCTGCATGATACCGGCCATCTTCCCGAGGGCGGTTGTGCGCGGCTGGATCCGGTAGAGGTGGGCGTGGGCCCCCGGGGCTTGTTCCTGCGCTCAGCGTCCATGCCGGATTTGCAGCGCGAGGAAGCGGATGCGCTGATTTTGGAACTGGATCACCTGATGACCGAATTTGGCTGGCACCTGGAAGCGTCGGTACCGTCGCGCTGGTATGTGTTGACCCGGGAGTCGCTTCGGGCCGGGTTGGGTCCGCCAATACTGGCCGAGGGTGAGAACCTGATGGAACGCCTTGCCGGGAATGACTTGGCAAAAGAATGGGCAAAACTGCTTAATGAAATTCAAATTCTCCTTCACCAGCACCCGGTCAACCTGAAGCGTGAGCAAGAAGGCAGAGCCCAGGCTAATTGCCTGTGGCCCTGGGGCGGCGGAACAGATCACAGCCTGGATGGGGCGCGCAAGGTGACGTTCTGGAGTGATGGTGATCCGGTGCTGGGTGGAATCGCCGAGGTGCTGAAACAGTCCGTGGGGAAGGTCGAATCACTTGCCGGGATGTCGGATAGCTGGTTCGGTTCATCCCTGGTGTCGCTGCATGCGGACGGGCCGAGAGAGCAGCGGCTGGATGCGCTGGAGCAGGCCTGGCTGGCACCGTTGGCCACTCGTGGGCTGAAGCCCTGGACGTTTATCTTGAGTGACCTGGATGGGGCTGGCTACAAACTGGGGCTATTGGATTGGTGGGCGCGGTGGCGAAAAGCGTCGATGCCGGGAGACCAGCAGTGAGTCGTCCTGTCAGGCGCCGTGAGCCCAAGGGTGACTCATCCCCAGGAAGTGATTGGTCGGACCTGTTACGCCGGGTGATGGCTAATCGTGGCGTGCTGGATGCCCGGGATCTTGGGGCTTCGCTTGCTGAGATCATTCCTGTCAGCCAGCTTGCCGGGGTTGATCAGGCAGCGGAGTTGCTCAGCCGTCATCGGGAGTCTGGACGGGTCCTGATAATCGGAGACTTTGATGCGGACGGGGCCACGAGCACGGCGCTGATGATGCGGGCCATGCAGGCCATGGGCTTCAACAGTGTGGATTTTCTGGTTCCCAATCGCTTCGAATTTGGCTACGGCCTGACCCCGGAAATCGTCGAGCTTTCCCTGCAAAGAACCCCCACCTTGCTGGTCACCGTTGATAACGGCATCTCCAGCGTGGAAGGCGCCAGGCGCGCGGCTGAGGCCGGATTGGAATTACTGGTGACCGATCATCATCTGCCACCGTCTGTATTGCCTGAAGCCCAGGTCATAGTAAATCCGAATCTTGTTGGCAGCGATTTTCCCAGCAAGAATCTGGCCGGGGTGGGAGTGGCGTTTTATGTCATGGCGGCGTTAGCCAGGAAACTGGATTGTGGGTTCTCTCCGGCCCGGTTGCTGGACCTGGTGGCCCTGGGAACCATCGCCGATGTCGTGCCCATGGACAAGAACAACCGGGTCCTGGCCCAGCAGGGACTAAAACGTATCCGGGCGGGTAAATGTGCCCCGGGAATACTGGCCTTGCTGGAATTGTCGGATCGAGATGCCCGGCGTGCCACCGCCGTAGACCTGGCCTTCGGTGTGGCACCGAGATTAAATGCGGCGGGGCGGCTTGATGATATGTCCCTGGGCATTCGCTGTCTGATGACCGAGGATCCGGTACAGGCCAGGCAGTGGGCCGCGGAACTGGATGACCTGAACAAGCGGCGGCGAGAGATTGAGGGTCGAATGCAGGAACAGGCGCTGGAAGCGGTGAAATCCCTGGAACTGGATTCCAGCGATGAACTGCCTCCGATACTTTGCCTGTTTGACCCGGACTGGCACCAGGGCGTGGTGGGGCTGGTTGCCTCGCGCATCAAGGAAAAGGTGCACCGCCCTGTGGTTGCCTTTGCCCGCACCGAGGAGGGGGAACTGAAAGGTTCTGCCCGTTCCGTTACCGGACTGCATATTCGGGACGCCATGGATAACGTTGCTACCCGGCACCCGTCGATGTTGAGCAAGTTTGGTGGTCACGCCATGGCCGCGGGGTTAAGCCTGGCCGAGAAAGACCTGGATGGGTTTCGACAGGCCATGGTGGAAGAGGTGGCCCGCTGGACGGACGATATGGATATGCAAGGGGTGCTGTGGACCGACGGTGAATTGCAGCCCTCGGAATTCAACCTGGAAAGCGCGGAATTACTCAGGGAAGCCGCCCCCTGGGGACAGCAATTCCCGGAGCCCCGTTTTGACGGTCTCTTCCATATCCTGGAAAGCCGGATCGTGGGCGAGAAGCACCTTAAGCTACGGGTTCGCGATGCCGCCGGTGGTGACGTGCTCGATGCCATCGCTTTCGGGCAGGCAGAGATGCAGGATCACCTCGATCAGAACATGAACCTGGTATACCGGCTGGACGTCAATGAATGGCAGGGCAGGCGCAGGTTGCAGTTGATGGTGGAGAATATCCAGGCACAGTAAAGCGGTTGCGGAGGTTTAGCAGTTTCGTATGAGCTGTTTTTCAACTACCATTGCCTCCCGTTTTGGCTTGCATTGAGCGAAGTGTATGGAGACCAACCCGCAAAAAACCCAGATCAAGGACCTTCAAGGGCGTACTGAGGCCCTTAGGGGGTATCTTTGACTATGCTGGAAGCGCCGAACGCCTGGAAGAAGTAAGCCGCGAACTGGAAAGCCCAACGATCTGGGACGACCAGGAAAAGGCCCAGTCCCTGGGGCGCGAACGGGTCAAGCTTGAAGCCTTGGTAAGCTCCCTGGATCGTCTCTCGGGTGGCCTCCAGGATGCGGATGACCTGCTGGAAATGGCTATCGAAGAGCAGGACCAGGGCACCGTGGATGAATTGATTGCGGACCTGAACGGTTTGGAAGCCGAGATCAGTAAGCTGGAATTCCGCCGGATGTTCTGCGGTGAAATGGATCCCAGTAGCGCCTTCGTGGATATCCAGGCCGGTTCCGGTGGTACCGAGGCCCAGGATTGGGCAGAGATGCTGCTGCGAATGTATTTGCGTTGGGGTGAGGCCCGGGGCTTTGATACCGAGATCATCGAGGCTTCTGCCGGTGAAGTGGCGGGTATCAAGAGCGCCACGGTACGCTTTGGCGGTGACTACGCCTACGGTTGGCTGCGAACCGAGACCGGTGTACATCGCCTGGTTCGTAAATCGCCCTTCGATTCAGGTAATCGTCGTCACACCTCATTTGCTGCAGTGTTTGTTGCGCCTGAAGTGGACGATGACATCGACATTGATGTGAACCCGGCTGATTTGCGTATCGACGTGTATCGGGCTAGCGGTGCTGGCGGACAGCACGTTAACCGAACCGAGTCGGCAGTTCGAATAACCCATAATCCCAGTGGCATTGTCGTGCAGTGTCAGAACGACCGATCACAGCACAAGAACAAGGCCACTGCGATGAAACAATTGAAGGCGAAGCTCTACGAGAGGGAGCTTCAGATACGCAAGGCGGAATCCGATGCCCTGGAGGACACCAAGTCAGACATTGGCTGGGGCAGCCAGATTCGGTCTTATGTGCTGGACCAGTCGCGTATCAAGGATTTACGCACGGGTGTGGAGACCGGCAATACCCAGGCGGTATTGGACGGAAACCTGGATCAATTTCTTGAGGCAAGCCTCAAGCAAGGCCTGTAGTCTACTCATAGATTGCACAGGCTAAATCAACGCAGGATTTGCAGATGAATCACGAAGACGAACATGCCCTGATCGCCGAACGTCGGCGCAAGCTCAATGAGATGCGCAGTTCAGGGAACGCCTACCCGAATGACTTCCGCCAGGAAGCCCTGGCCGATGACTTGCTTTCCGAGTACGGAGAACATTCCGGGGAAGCCCTGGATGAACTCGGCAAGGTGGTAAGCGTAGCCGGACGCCTGATGGCCAAGCGGGTGATGGGGAAGGCGAGTTTCGCCAAGATCCAGGATCGTTCCGGCCAGCTGCAGTTGTTTGTGCAGAAGAACAGCCTGGGTGAGGAGCTGTATGCATCGTTTAAATCCTGGGACCGCGGTGACATCATCGGTGCCCGTGGCAGGCTGTTCAAAACCAAGACCGGTGAGCTGTCGGTATGGGTTGAGGAGCTTCGCCCGCTGACCAAGTCTTTGCGCCCCCTGCCGGAAAAGTTTCACGGTTTGAGCGATCAGGAAACCCGCTATCGCCAGCGCTATGTGGACCTGATCATCAACGACTCGACCCGGGAAGCATTCAAGATTCGCAGCAAGACCCTGGCGGCGATTCGCAGTCAGCTGGACGGGTTGTCTTTCATGGAAGTTGAGACTCCCATGATGCACCCGATTCCCGGTGGCGCCGTGGCTCGACCCTTTGTCACCCATCACAACACCCTTGATATGAAGTTGTACCTGCGTATCGCTCCGGAACTGTATTTGAAGCGATTGATCGTAGGCGGCCTGGGTCGTGTCTACGAGATTAATCGCAGCTTCCGCAACGAGGGTATCTCCACCCAGCATAATCCTGAATTCACGATGCTGGAGTTGTACCAGGCATTTGCGGATTACGAGGACATCATGGATCTGACCGAGAACCTGATTCGTAATACCGCCCAGGCGGTACTTGGGAAGCAGGTGCTTGATTACCAGGGTGTGGACGTAGACCTGGCCAAGCCGTTCGAACGGATTACCGTCGAGGCGTCTGTGCTGAAATATAACCCGGACCTGGATCCCAAGCGGCTACGTGAGGTCGAGTACCTGCGTGAGGTTTGCAAAAAACTGAAAGTGCATGTGAAAGACAGTTTCGGCGCGGGTAAGCTGCTGATCGAGATATTCGATGCGACAGTGGAAAGCGAGTTGATGCAACCCACGTTCATTACCGCGTATCCCACCGAGGTGTCACCGCTGTCCCGCTGCAATGACAACGATTCGTTTATTACTGATCGTTTTGAATTGTTCATGACCGGCAGAGAGTTAGCTAACGGATTCTCTGAGTTGAATGATCCCGAGGAGCAGGCCGAACGCTTCCGTGACCAGGTTGTGGCCAAGGATGCAGGAGACGATGAGGCCATGTTCTTTGATGACGATTATATTCGTGCACTGGAATATGGATTGCCGCCTACAGGCGGGCTGGGAATTGGTATTGATCGCCTGGTGATGCTGTACACCAACTCGGCGTCAATTCGCGACGTGTTGTTGTTCCCGTTGATGCGCCCCGAGGCCTAGTCGGTTTCGGGCAGCGAATAAGGCAGGGGCCGGGTTTCGACCCGGCTTTCGCCTATATTCATCGGCGAGCCTGCCTGGGCCGCATCGAGTTGCAGGACTGCCAGGGCACAAAACCCGTCTCCCAGGGCTGCGCTTAGCAGTACCTGGCCTATTCCCCGCTCATCGACTTCCACGCTAGTGCCTGAATTGGGTGCACTTCCATTGCCTTCCAGCCGAAACAAACGCCGCTTGATACGCCCCAGGTGCTGGGTTCTGGCGACGATTTCTTGTCCGGTGTAGCAGCCCTTGCGAAAGCTGACCGCATCCAGGGCGTCCAGGTTGAGCATCTGGGGGATGTATTGGCCACTGCTTTGCTCATCAAGTTCTGGCAGGCCCGCATCGATTTGCCATCGCCTGGCCAGGTTGGCATCGAATTGAGTTAATTCCAGTCCAGGTTCCGGTTCATCCAGCAGGCGCCAGGCCAGCGCGGGTTCCGCACTGGCAACCCAGGTCAGGCCGTGTTGATCACTACTGACCTGGTCCTGTTGGTTTAGTTGGTCGGGTAACTGGTTCCCGCAGATCAGCAGTTCATCGCTTTGCGCCTGCTCAAGGGTTACCCGGGAGCGCATGACGAACATTCGCAGCCGGGTCATTACCGGCTGTAACAGTTCCCTGGGCAGCACCATTAACAAACCATTTTGCTGGGGAAGGAGGGTCAGTAGCGCGATGGAGCGCCCCTGGGGCGTGCAGTAAGCGGCCCGGACAGCCCTGTCGGGTGCCAGTGATAGTACGTTATTGGTCAGCTGGCCCTGGAGGAAGTCCTGGGCATCCTCTCCGGTGACGCGTATGACGCCGTAATCTGGTCTAGTCATCCATAGCATGGCCAGAGTGTACTCCGGGTGTGAAATTAATGCCGCGAGTGTATAGGTTTTCGGGGTGCAAAGGCAGTGGTGATCTGGCAGAATGCCCGACATGTCGGAAAAGCACGAAGCAGAACCCAAACTCCCACCCGAACAGCCAGAAGTGACTGATCGGGAAGGTGAAACTGCCGCCACTGGTGAGCAGGGGATGGCCAAGGAAATTGGCGGCAGATCCGGACCTGAACCTACCCGTTTCGGCGATTGGGAAAAGAACGGTCGCTGCATCGACTTCTGACGTAGAGTAACCACAGAATTTAAAGTCTTCGGGGGTGGGTTGTTTCCCGCTAACGAGGCTGTATTGATTGACTCGGTAAAGGACTAGGCATCAATGACGACGAAAAACCGTCCACTGTCTCCGCATCTGCAGGTGTATCGCTGGCAGATCACCATGGTCATGTCCATTGCCCATCGCGCCACCGGTGTCGCGCTGGCGTTGGGCAGTTTGTTGCTGGTGTACTGGCTGGTCAGTCTTGCCAGTGGCCCTGAAGCCTATGCCACGGCCATGCAATGCCTGGCTTCAGCCCCGGCGGTTGCGGTCCTGGCCGGTGCCTCCTTCGCTTTCTTTTACCACCTTTGTAACGGTATCCGTCACCTGGTGTGGGACACGGGGCGGGGTTTTGAAATCTCTCAACTCTACGCATCAGGCTATGCGGCCATTATTGCCAGCATCGTCCTGACCGCAGGGTTCTGGCTGCTGATTATCTAGGGGGATTGAAGATGAGTCTGAAAAGTCCGCTTGGAAAAGTGCTTGGGACCGGTTCCGCCAAGAATGGAACAGGTCACTGGTGGTCGCAGCGCGTCACTGCCGTGGGCCTGGTGTTCCTGGGATTATGGTTTGCGGCCGAACTGATCTGCCTGGAAAGTTTTGATTACCAGAGCATGACTGAATTTTTGTCCTCGCCCTATAACGCGGTCCTGTTGATCCTGCTGATTGGTACCCTGATGTATCACTCGCTGCTGGGTGTCCAGGTTGTTATCGAGGATTATGTGCATCATGGCAGCCTCAAGGTTGTTTCATTGATGCTGATCAAATTTGCCCACGTGCTGGCCGGTGCGTTGGGCGTATTCTCTGTACTCAGAGTGGGATTTGGAGCATAACGATGTCGCAGGCCTACGAGTTTATTGACCACACCTACGATGTCGTTGTGGTGGGAGCCGGCGGCGCCGGATTGCGGGCAACCTTCGGGCTGGCCGAAAGCGGGCTGTCTACTGCCTGCATCACCAAGGTCTTTCCTACCCGCAGCCATACGGTTGCCGCCCAGGGCGGTATCAGTGCCGCGCTGGGTAACATGGGCGAGGATGACTGGCGCTGGCATATGTACGACACCGTCAAGGGGTCGGACTGGCTGGGTGACCAGGATGCTATCGAGTACATGTGCAAGGAAGCCCCTGATGCGGTGATCGAACTGGAACACTACGGTGTGCCGTTCTCCCGTACCGAGGAGGGCAAGATTTACCAGCGTCCGTTTGGCGGTATGACTACCCGCTATGGCGAGGGACCTGCGGCCCAGAGAACTTGTGCCGCGGCTGATCGTACCGGTCATGCCATGCTGCATACCCTGTACCAGCAGAGCCTGAAACACGACGCGACGTTTTTCATTGAATACTTCGCTATGGATCTGATCATGGAGGATGGCGAGTGCCGTGGTGTTATCGCCATGTGTATGGAAGACGGTTCATTGCATCGTTTCCGTGCCCACCGTGTGATTCTTGCTACCGGCGGTTATGGCAGGGCGTTCTTCTCCTGTACCTCTGCACACACCTGCACCGGTGACGGCAACGGTATGGTTCAGCGTGCCGGGTTGCCGCTGCAGGACATGGAGTTCGTGCAATTTCATCCCACCGGAATTTACGGTGCGGGCTGCCTGATTACCGAGGGTGTGCGAGGCGAGGGTGGTTACCTGACCAACTCCAATGGCGAGCGCTTCATGGAGCGTTATGCACCCAATGCGAAAGACCTGGCCTCACGAGACGTGGTCAGTCGTTCCATGACCATCGAGATTAATGAAGGCCGTGGTGTTGGCGCCGAGGCGGATCACATTCACCTGCATCTTGAGCACCTGGGTGCTGAGGTGATTCATGAGCGCCTGCCCGGTATCGCAGAAAGCGCACGAATTTTTGCCGGGGTAGATGTGACCCGTGAACCGATTCCGGTGTTGCCTACCGTGCATTACAACATGGGCGGCATTCCCACCAATTACCACGGTGAAGTGGTTACCTTGAAAGACGGTAATCCCGATCACGTGGTGCCTGGCCTGATGGCTATCGGTGAGGCGGCTTGTGTGTCGGTGCACGGTGCCAATCGCCTGGGCTCGAACTCATTGCTTGACCTGGTAGTGTTCGGTCGGGCCGCAGCCAAGCGCTGCGCCAGCGAGGTCAAAACTGATACTCGGCACAGAGCGCTTAAAGAGGATGCCGGTGACTTTGCCCTGGCTCGCCTGGACAAGTTGCGTTATGCCAAGGGTGAACTCTCCACCGCACAGATTCGCTTGAATATGCAGCGCACCATGCAGAATCACGCAGCGGTGTTCCGTACCGGTGAAGTGCTGGATGCCGGTGTTGAGAAGATGCAGGAAGTATTCGCCTCCTTCGAGCAGGTCGGTATTTCCGATCGTTCGCTGGTCTGGAATACCGACCTGATGGAGACCATGGAACTGGATAACCTGATGGGGCAGGCCATGAGCACGATTTGCTCTGCCGCCAACCGTAAGGAAAGCCGAGGGGCCCATGCGCGGGATGATTACCCGGATCGCGATGATGCGAACTGGATGAAGCATACCCTGGCGTGGGTGAACAGTGATGGCAAGGTGCAGATCGATTATCGGCCTGTGCACATGACTACGATGACCGATGAGGTTGACGTGGTTCCGCCGAAGAAACGAGTTTACTGATTGCGATCCGGAGAGTACGCGTAATGGCCGAATTTCGATTACCTCCCAATTCCCGTATTACCAAGGGTAAGGTGTTCAAAGCCCCCGAGGGCGCCAGGAATGTGAGGAGTTTCGTCGTGTACCGGTATGACCCGGACAGTGGCGAGAATCCGCGCCTGGACACCTATGAGGTGGACATGGATGGCTGCGGTCCGATGGTGTTGGACGCGCTTATCAAGATCAAGAACGAGGTGGACTCCACCTTGACCTTCAGGCGTTCATGTCGCGAGGGTATCTGTGGTTCCTGCGCGATGAATATTGATGGCACGAACACCCTGGCTTGTACCAAGGCGACCTCTGATGTGAGCAAGGATGTGAAAATCTATCCGCTTCCTCACATGCCGGTGGTCAAGGACCTGGTGCCGGACCTGACTCAGTTTTATGCCCAGTACGCATCGATCAAGCCCTGGCTGCAATCCAGTACGCCGCCACCGCCGGATCATGAACGGCTTCAGACCAAGGAAGACCAGGCAAAGATCGACGAGCCGTCGGCCTGCATTCTTTGCGCCTGCTGCTCAACCAGTTGCCCAAGTTACTGGTGGAACAGTGACCGTTACCTGGGTCCGGCTGCCTTGTTGCAGGCGTACCGCTGGATCGTGGATAGCCGGGACGATGCCACCGGTCAGCGACTGGATGACCTGGAAGATCCGTTCCGGCTCTACCGTTGCCATACGATCATGAATTGCACCCGCACCTGCCCCAAGGGATTGAATCCTGCCAAGGCGATTGCGGAAGTGAAGAAAATGCTGTCCGACCGGCAGCACTAGGTCGGCTCGGTATCAGCATGAAAGAATTATCCCGTTTAAAGTGGCGTTGCCGCCGCGGTATGCGGGAACTGGACTTCCTCCTCGGGCGTTACCTGGAGGAAGACTATCCCAGGGTGTCTGCCCAAGAGCAGGAGGCGTTCAAGGCGTTCCTTGAGTTGCCTGATCCTATGATCTTTTCCTGGGTTACGGGCAGGGAGCAACCACCCCAGGGATTGGTCAGTGAAATCGTCGGCAAACTATTGCAGCAACCTGATCGTTGATCTACGACCGGGCACCTGGGCAGGGCTCTACCTGCCAGTCTTGAGTGGCTGCATGTTGCTTGCGGTATATCTCTCGGGTCTTGAACCACTTTTAAAGATTTTCTTGTCTCTGGGGTTGACCGCCTGGGGTCTCATGGCCTGGGCGAAGCGCCCCGGTGGAATTCGCACCGTGATCTGGCAGGCTAGCGGAGATTGGCGTCTGCTGAGCGGTTCAGGGGGCTGGATGACTGCCCACCTGCTGCATGCCTGGACCGCCGGCCCGGCCTTTACGGTTCTATTCTGGCGGGATGAGTCCGGTGGCAGGCAACTCGCCCTGGTCACTCCCGGGGCGGCTTCCGAGGCCAGTCGGAGGCGCCTGTCCTGTCACCTGCGTTGGCGGCCAAATGCTGCCTGACAGGCTGTTAATAGCAGTAAAATCAAGGCGTGACGCCGTTCTCCTGCTAGAATCCCTCGTATTCTACTAAGGACAACATTCGGGACCAGGTGAAAAAAAACCCCAAAACGCAGAACTTTCCTCGTTACCTTCGGTCTATCCCAGTGATGACGCGGACCGGCTGGCTGTAAGGGTTGTCTATGGCTGGCAGGGCAGATGATTGGCAACTGGTGCAACGGGTTCAAGGCGGCGACAAGACTGCGTTCGACGTTTTGGTGCTCAAGTATCAGCACAAGATTGTGAAGTTGGTTATGCGTTACGTACAGGATCCATCTGAATCGCAGGACGTGGCCCAGGAG
>UPTN01000551.1_pt1 | contig 19095 bp, 16 predicted proteins | sample 2160111 | NCBI WGS metagenome assembly UPTN01 (sample SAMN06265058, study PRJEB28932) | marine metagenome | isolation source: Columbia River Estuary | place: USA:Columbia River Estuary, USA | collected 2014-05-05
TTCACTGTCCCCAGGCTGGCCTCGAATCAGCAGTCCGCCGCCATCATTGGCGAGCCTGCCCAGCCTGGCCAGGTCCACGGCAGGAATGACGATTTCCCCAGCCCTGGTTGTTACAAATCCCTTGCCGGTGGGAATCGGGCTGCCGTCAGCCGTTCCCATGGCCAGCACCGAGGTGCGTATGCCCTTGCGACGCAACTCCCGGACGGTGCGGTCGGCCTGGTATTCGACGCTGTCGGTGACCAGCAGGATATGGCCGTTCCCGGCGCGGGTATCGGCCAGCAATTGTTCCGCCAACTCCAGCGCACGAATGGTATGACTCCCCAGGCTGGGCATTAAGTCGCTGGTCATGGCCTTGAGTAAATTGGCGATGGTGTCGGTGTCATCGGTTAGCGGCGCCACGGCAAACGCTTCCCCGGCGTACACCAGCAAGCCGGTTTCGCCACGCCCTGCGTCCCGGGCGGCGAGAATATCCTGCAACTCGAACATGGCCCGTCCAAGTCGACTAGGCGTGACGTCTGTTGCATCCATGGACAACGACAGGTCCAGGGCGATCACCAGGGCGTTGCGGTCAGAAAATACCGGTTGGGGTATCTTCTTCCAGGCCGGACCTGCCAGTGCCAGGACCGCCAGCAGGGCGCCCAGACCCATCCATGTCAGCCGTAACGGGGAGGCGCCGCCTTTGCCCGGTTGAATAACAAACGGCACAAGCGCGGGGTCGCAGACTTTTTCCCATGCCCCGGCGCGCATCCGCTTCCTGTATAGCTGGATCAATAGCACCAGCAAGGGAACCAGCGCCAGCAGCCAGAGCGGTCGCAAGAAATGCAGCTCAGTCATGACGGTTACCTCGCAGCCTGAACAGGGCGAGTCCGACGCTAAGAGCAAGGGCGAGACCCAGGGGCCAGGTGTACAGGGAACGCCGTGGCCGATAATTCAATTCTTCCTCGGTGACCGGCTCCAATAGATCCAGTTCTGCGTATATCTCTTCCATTTCCTGGGTGTCACGGGCCCTGAAATATTTCCCGCCAGTGGCCTCAGCAATCGCACGCAAGGCTTTTTCGTCCAGGTTTCGGGACGGGTTTACCTGGCGTTTCCCAAAACGGCTGTTCACCGTCATGGCGTCCGCGCCAATCCCAACGGTATAAATTTTTAACCCCGACTCGGCGGCAATGCGGGTTGCCTGCATGGGATCGACTTCACCGGCGGTGTTGGCGCCATCGGTCAACAGAATAAGAACCCGGTTCTTCTGGTCCCGCTCTCGCAGGCGTTTCACCGCAAGGCCGATGGCGTCACCGATGGCGGTAAACTGGCCAGCCAACCCGATAGCTGACTCGTTTAACAATGTCCGGACCGTCTTGCGATCGAAGGTCAGCGGGGCTTGCAGGTAAGCACGTTCGCCGAACAGGATCAGACCAATGCGGTCGCCAACCCGGCGTTCAATGAAATCCCCGGCCACCCACTTGGTGGCTGTCAGCCTGTCCACCGGTTGTTGGTTAATCAGGAAGTCCTGTTCCTGCATGCTTCCAGACAGGTCCACTGCCAGCATCAGGTCCCGCCCGGTTACCGGCAGGGCCACGGGTTCCCCCAGCAACTGCGGTCGGGCACTGGCCGACACCAGCAACACCCAACTCACCAGTGCCACCCATAATCCCCAGGGGACCCGGCGCTTCAGCGAAACCGGGGCTGTCCTGGATTGAAAATCATCTGCGGCCGGAACCACCAGCGCCGCGCTTTGTTGCTCGGTCCGGGCGGGTTTGAGCAGCCATACAAGCAAGGGCAGGGGCAACACCAGGAAGATCCATGGCCACTGGAATTCAATCACTCGCCCGGTCCCCGAAGTTTTCTCTGCCCGCAGTGATCGATCCACTTTATTACCAGGGGCAGCAGGCTATCCACGTCGGCGGGGGAGGCATTGCGCAGGTAAGGGCCTGCAGCCAGCAAGCGTCCGGCGCCCTGGCTAAACACCGTGGTTTCCCCGGCCTGGTCCAGAAGACCCAGCCACGCTTCGTTGGTCAGGCTGGCAACCGCCTTGCGGGGATACAGGCTCAGGCAGGCCCTGCGTAGCAGGCTTGAAACGGCTTGCAGAAAGGCAAGTGAGTCCTGGTCCACGGTGTATTTCGCGGTGAGTACCTGGAATTCCGGCTTCAGCCAATAGGAGAGACGGGAACGCCGGTAGCGCCGGTAAAGAATGATTCCGGTTACCACGGCACTGGCCAGTAACAGCAGTCCAATGACCCACCACCAACCTGGGGCCATTGGCCACCAGCTGACAGGTTCGGGCAAGTGGATGTCGCGCAAGGGCAGCTCGGCCGGATTCATTCCCGTGCTCCTCCGCCCAGTGCGCGCTGCATAATTTTCTGGGGTGAATCGTTCGTTGCACAGACCACGAAACTGCTTCGATTGCGTCGACACATTTCTTGCAGTTTGCTCAGTTGCGCCTGGTGATGCGCCTCGTGAGCCCGGGTGAATTCCCGATCCGAGGTGTCGATCACCCAGCTCTGATTCCCGCTGACCATGTGGTAACGACCCGGTGGTGGAAGGCGTGCCTCGATGGGGTCGTAAATGTAAAACAGGAGCAGGGCGTTATGCCTTGCCAGGTAGGACAAGTGGGCTTCGCCGCTGGCATCCAGTCCATGGAAATCGCTGAACAGCATCAGCATGCTTCCCGGTCGGGCAAGTCTTCTCAGGCGGGCCAGGGCTGCGTTGATTCCAGCGGTCTGATTTCCCGAGTTGAGTTCCCAGTCCTGGGCAGTTTCCAACTGGCGAAGCAAATGCAGCGTTGCTGATCGCCCCCGATCGGGTTTGAGTTCATGATGCACGGTGTCAGAAAAAACTACCCCGCCAACCCTGTCGCCGTTAAGAACGGCACGCCATGCGGCCAGGCTGGCAAGTTCCGCTGCGAGTACATGTTTGAACACACCCCGGGTGCCGAAAAACATCCTGGCCCTGTAGTCCACCATGCAGAATACGGGGCGTTCGCGCTCCTCCCTGAAGACCTTGGTATGCGGCTTGCCCGTGCGAGCCATTACCCGCCAGTCAAGGTTCCGTACATCGTCGCCACTTTGGTAGGGTCGTGACTCGTCGTATTCCATGCCCCGACCACGAAACGGAGACAGGTAGCTGTCTCCGCTGGAGGCCTTTATGGCCTGGGGGAACGCGGGTAACGAACGGGCAGCCTTGTGCAAGTCCACCAGGGATCCCAGTGTGACGTGTGCGGCACTTGCCTGTTTCTGCGTTGCTTCCATGGGCTAACCGGGGCTGGGCCTGCTAGGGCACGGCCACGCGTTCCAACAAAGCCTTGATGACCTGGTCAGTGGTAACCCCGTCTGCTTCCGCTTCGTAGTTAAGGATCAACCGGTGTCGCAACACATCCGGCGCGATGGCCTGGATGTCTTCAGGTGAGACGAAATCCCGACCGGCCAGCCAGGCATGGGCACGGGACGCGCGATCAAGGGAGATCGTGGCACGCGGGCTGCCACCGTATTGGACCCAGCGGGCCAGGTCGTCGCCGTAGGCTCCGGGGTTACGCGTGGCCAGGACCAGCTGGATCAAGTACTGCTCCAGCGGTTCCGCCATGTGCATTTCAAGCACTTCCTGCCGTGCCCGGAAAATTTGTTCCTGGCTCATGATATGTACCGGGGGAGTCTTTTCGCTGGCAATCTCGGCGGCCTCGGCCCGGGCCAGTCGCAAAATCTGTTTCTCTGAATCCACGTCCGGGTAGTCAATGCTCACGTGCATCAAAAATCGATCCAGCTGCGCTTCCGGCAGAGGATAGGTGCCTTCCTGCTCGATGGGGTTCTGGGTTGCCATGACCATGAATAATCGGGGCAGGGGGTAGGTCTGTTTGCCGACCGTAATCTGGTGCTCGGCCATGGCCTCAAGCAGCGCTGACTGAACCTTCGCCGGTGCGCGATTGACCTCATCGGCCAGCACCAGGTTATGGAACAGGGGGCCCTGTTGAAATGTGAAGCTGCCGTCCTGGGGGCGATATACCTCTGTGCCGGTCAGGTCTGCCGGCAACAGGTCCGGTGTGAACTGAACCCGGTGAAAGACGCCTTCAACGCCATCTGCCAGGACCTTCACGGCCCGGGTCTTGGCCAGTCCCGGCGCTCCCTCAACCAGCAGGTGTCCGTCGGCGAGCAGGGCAACCAGTAAGCGATTCACCAGGGTGGCCTGCCCGACGATTCGCTGGGATACGTATTCCTGCAGCGCCAAGATGGCCGTTTGAAGTGATTGCTGTCCCTGGGAGTGATTCCCGCTTTGATTATCCATTCACTAATCCTTTGGTTCTGTCTCGCGTGCATTGACGCCGGCCGGATATTGTTCCTGGTTCCAGCGATTTTTGCAGAAGACCGAGTATACCGTTTGTTGTATCGAATTCCCGGTCTCCGACTTGAATCGGTCAACCATCCGATCTGAGTAATAATACCGAAAATCCCGGCTTCTACCGTGGTAAGTTAAGTGTGGTGACAATACGAGGAGGCGTTCCTTGGAGCCTTTAAGCCCCCACCTGCTAGGCAGATTATTGGAAGTCTCCCCTTTGGGGATGCTGGCCGCGGACTTCCGCGATGACGGGCTTCCTATTGTTTACGTGAGCAAGGCCCTGGCTGAAATGCTGAAGGTCTCACCGGATTCCTTGATAGGAAAGGGCTTGCTGTCACTGGCGATGCCTGATCCGCCACCGCCTGAGGGATGGATGCTTCAGGAGCAGTTGCAACTGGGTGAGAGCGTGTCTTTGCTGCTCGTACTGCCTTCCAGCGCGGGTACTGATGTTCAGCTGCGGCTGGTGCCCCTGGCCGGCAAAGGGGACCGTTTTAGCCACGTGGCGGGCTATATCCCGCCGGAAAGCGTGGTGGCGGCGGGAAACAGCACGCCGTGGAGAGTTTCCACCGGCAGTACCGTGAAGCTGGATCGACTGACGGGTTTGCCCTCGCTGGATGACTTCAGCCGATCACTGGCGTTGAGTTGCGCCCACGCGGATTCCAGCGGCGAATCTGTGTCGGTCATCATGTTGCGGGTCGCCTACTACAATCTTTACCAGGACACCTTCGGAAGCCAGGCAGCTGCGTCAATGATGCGCCTGGTGGCCCGGTCTATAGCCGGCACCTTACGGCGCAGCAGCGACAGGCTTGCGCGCAGCGGCAAGGGTGAATTTGTCCTGTCGGTGGAAGGCTTGACTGATGCCCAGATAAAGGCCCTTGCGAAGCGTATTGCCGAAAGGGTGAGAAATCTGAGTATTCATCACCCCAAGTCGACCATTTCTCGCTATGTATCCCTGCGATCCAGTGCCTTGGCGGCAGGCGGGAATTCATCAGTAGAGCAATTGTTTACCCGGCTAAGGGAAAAGCTGGATCAGTCTGAGGAAGACCAGTTACCCCCGATTCCCCGCCTTTAGCCAGGGGATTATTTGAGCGGGTCCGGCTGTTGTAGATCCGGCTGAACCAGCTCTGGCTTGACCTTGCTGATACGGGTGAGGACGCCGAACCTGGGGTGGTCTATGTAATGGAGTTCTCCACTGCGCATCCGGCGTTTTTCAGTGATGCGATATTCCGGCAGCAAGTCCTCTGCCTCGCTGCTATTCCAGGAGCCGGCAAAGGATACGAGAGCTTTCAGCGGGGCCGCGGATTCTTCAGCGGGTGTTTTTGGCTGCTCGTCTATGGCCAGGTCAAACTGCAGGTGCAGGTAACGGCTAAGGTGCAGGGTCAGGTCACCATGTAAACCGCTGGCTGGTCCGGCAAGCTCTGCAAGGGGGAAAGCGATGGCATTCTCAAGTGCATAGCCGGGTTGTATCCATGCCATGTGAGCAAGTAATACGTAATTCCGGCTGTTGCCTAAACGCCTGCCTTCTTCGGTAAGTTCCAACTCATTCATCAAGGCATAATCTGCCGCCTCTTGAGGACTCAGGCCTGCCTTGGGGTCCAACTGACTGTCGTTGATGGGTGACTCCGGACTTTCTTCGGCGTCGGGGAACAAGTCTTCAATAGCGATCAGTCGGAAGTGGGAGCCGGGTACGATGCGGTCGTCCTCGGATTGTTCCATCTCCTGCTCAAGGTCTTCGATGGAATCCAGGGGCTCCAGCGTGTCACCGAATTCAGGCGCAGTTACCTCAGCAGACGGTCCCCCTGTTGTGTCGTCTGATTGTGCGTCGTTGCCGGAGTCGCCAGCCTGCCCAAGAGATCGGGCATCGATGACGCCGCTTTGCTGGTCACCGGCCGGGCCTGAAATGATGGCCTTGGGAGCGGGGGTGAAGACTTCGTCATCGGGGATTTCACGCAGGTCCCTGAATACGATGACTTCCACCTTGAACCAGGGGATTTCGGGGTCCAGTGTGGGCGACGGAGTCTCCTGTGCGTTGGTGTTACCGGCCAACAGGGGCAGTATCGCCAGTGTCGCGACAAAGGTCTTGGCTGAGCGTGTCAGTGAGTTCATAAGGCACAGTGTATGTGGAGTGAGCCCGGTGGGAAAGCTGGAAATGGTTCAGGATGTTCCGGCGTCAGTGGTTGATGGGTCGGGAGCCAGCTTGGCCAGCAGTTTCATAATTTGCTCCAGGCGCTTTTCGGGCTCTTCCCAATTGTCCCGTATTCTCAAGACATCGGGTCCCTCAAGGCTGTAGCGCCTGGACTGGGACTGGATCAGCTTGATCAATGACAGCGGGTCGACACTGGTTCCCTCGGCAAACATCAGCCTGCCGCCACCGGCGCTGGCCTCGATGCGCCGGATGCCCAGGGGTTGTGCGCAAAGCTTCACTTCCGCAATCCGGAACAGGGTCTTGGAAATCTCGGGTAACAGGCCAAATCGATCGATCATCTCCACCTGCAGGTCCCGCAGTTCCTGTTCGCTGCCTGCGCTGGCAATCCGCTTGTACAGGATCAGGCGCATGTGGACATCGGGCATGAAATCCTCCGGCAGCAGGGCAGGGATTCCCAGTTCCACCTCGGGTCCGTGATCCAGGGGTTTTTCCAGGTCCGGATCCTTGCCTGCCTTGATGGCGTTTACCGCACGTTCGAGCAAATCCATATACAGGGAGAATCCGATTTCCTGGATTTGTCCGCTTTGACCATCCCCGAGCAATTCACCCGCACCGCGAATTTCCAGGTCGTGGGTCGCCAGGGTGAATCCAGCCCCCAGTTCTTCCAGTGACTCGATGGCTTCCAGGCGCTTGATGGCGTCCGCGGTCATGACCGCACGGGGAGGGGCAACCATGTAGGCGTAGGCCCGGTGATGAGATCGTCCGACTCGGCCGCGCAACTGGTGCAATTGGGCCAGGCCCAGTCGGTCCGCCCGGTTAATGATGATGGTGTTGGCGGTAGGGACGTGAATGCCGCTTTCCACAATGGTTGTGCAGACCAGCAGATTGAAGCGCCGGTGATAGAAATCCAGCATGACCTGCTCAAGGTCACGTTCACGCATCTGTCCATGGCCCACTCGTATCCGGGCCTCGGGAATCAGTTCGCCCAGCCTGGCGGCCATTTGCTCAATGTTGGTCACTTCGTTGTGCAGGAAGTAGATCTGCCCGCCGCGCTTGATTTCCCGCAGGCAGGCTTCCCGTATCAGGCTGTCATTCCATTCACTGACGAAAGTCTTCACTGCCAGTCGTTCTTCGGGCGGGGTGGTGATTAGAGACAGGCCCCGCAGTCCGCCCAGGGCCATGTTCAAGGTCCTGGGTATAGGCGTAGCGGTCAGGGTCAGCAAATCCACCTCTGCGCGCAGGGATTTCAATCGCTCTTTTTGTCGAACTCCGAAGCGGTGTTCTTCATCGACAATTACCAGGCCCAGTTGTTTGAACTTGATGTAAGGCTGCAACAGCTTGTGAGTGCCAATCACGATGTCCACGCGGCCATCTGCCAGACCCTTGAGTACTTTTTCGGTTTCCTTGTTGCTACGGAATCGTGACAGTACTTCGATCCGCACCGGCCAGTCCGCGAATCGATCCACGAATGTCTGGTAGTGCTGTTGCGCAAGCAAGGTGGTGGGAACCAACACAGCCACCTGTTGCTGATTCTGGACTGCGATGAAGGCGGCCCTGAGTGCAACCTCGGTCTTGCCGAAGCCCACATCGCCGCAGACAACCCGATCCATGGGCTGGGGTCCCGCCATATCCTCAAGGACCGCTTCAATGGCCTGGGCCTGGTCCACGGTCTCGTCGAAGGGGAACTCGGCCTGAAAACTCAGGTACTCGCGTTGGTCGATCTTGTACTGCTGTCCTTGCCTGGCGGCACGTCTTGCGTACAAGTCCAGCAGCTCTGCGGCCACGTCGCGTATTTTCTCGGCGGCCCGTTTTTTAGCCCTGGACCATTGCTCGCTGCCGAGTCTGTGCAGCGGGGCATTTTCTACCGCGGCTCCGGTGTAGCGGGAAATCAGGTGCAGGTCGTGGACCGGAACGTACAGCTTGTCACTGCCGGCATATTCCAGCGCCAGGAACTCATTAAGCCTGCCACCGGCCTCGATAATTTCCAGTCCCAGGTAGCGACCGATACCGCAGGTTTCGTGAACTACCGGTGCGCCCGCCCGCAAGTCGGTGAGATCCCTGATGATAGCTTCCGGGTCTCGCTCGCTGCGCCGGCGACGGCGTTGTTGTTGCTTTGCCCGGTCACCAAACAGCTGCCCCTCGGCGATGATCGCCAGGGCCGGAGATTCCAGCAGCAGGCCGTTTTCCAAAGGGGCTACGGTAATCGCAAGATCCGCGTTACTTGCCAGGAAATGCTGCCATGATTCAGTTACCGGAACACGTTTTCCCCGGCCTGTCAGCAGGTCGAGCATGGCTTCCCTGCGACCGGTAGACTCGGCGGCGATCAGCACCCGGCCACCGAAGCCATCCAGAAAATCAAACAAGGCCTTTGCCGGGTCCTCGGAACGGTGATCCACCGCGAGTTGGGGTGGGCGCTTGCTGGAGAAGTTCACGCCACTTTCAGATTGGTCCGGAGTCAATTCGAATGACTGGGCTGACAAGGAAGGGAAGCGGGTCCAGTTCTGTTCCAGTTCCCCGGGTTCCAGGGCAATCTCGTGCGGGCTCAGTAGCGGTCGTTCGATGTCGTGGCGGCGGGACTCAAAGCGCTCCCCCATGTCCTGCCAAACCTGGGGGAATACATCCCTGGCCTTGTTGGCCTCCACCAGCAGAGTCTGCTCGGGCAGGTAATCGAAAAGGCTCTCCAGTTCGTCAAAAAACAGGGCCAGGTAGTATTCAATGCCGTTGCCGGCATTGCCGGCGGACACGTCCCGGTAGGGCATGGCCTGCCGATGATCCACGTCAAAGCGCGCCCGGAAACGTTGTCTGAATCCACTGATGCCCGGTTCGTTCAGCGGAAATTCCCGGGCCGGAAGCAGTTCAACTGTTTCCAGTTTTTCCTCGGTTCTTTGGTCCGATGGCTGGAAGGAGCGGATGGTGTCGATTTCATTATCAAACAGGTCGATCCGGAAGGGCAGTTCACTGCCCATGGGGAACAGGTCTATCAGCGAGCCCCTGACCGCGAATTCGCCGTGCTCCATGACCTGGCTGACGCAGGTATAGCCTGCCGATTCCAGCCTGAGTCGAAAACTGTTCAGTTCCAGGTTGTCCCCGGTCTGGATCACCAGGCTGGAGCCGTCGATATAGCTTCTTGGAGGCAGTCGTTGTATCAGGGTGGCGGCGGCAATCACCAGCACGCCCGAGCGCATGCCCGGAAGCTTGTGAAGGGTGGTGATGCGCTCGGAGGTTATATCCGGATGAGGCGAGAAGACGTCGTAGGGCAGGGTTTCCCAGTCGGGCATCTGCATGACCGGTATTTCACTTCCAGCGAAAAAGTCCAGTTCCTTACGCAGTTGGTCCGCTTCGCCAACACTTGGTGTGATCACCACTACCGGCGCGGGATGGGATTTGGCCGCCTCAATAACCGCGAGGGAAAATGCAGCGCCATACAACTGTCCCCAGCGAGACGTTCTGCCGGCGCGGGTAGGGGGTGTGGGGACCTTGATTGGGCTGGAGGCCATGTCGAGTAGTTATCCGGGAAAAGGCGGGATTATCTCACAGCCATGGGCATTGGGAGTGGCGGTCTGGTCAGGTACCGTCGGGGGTAAGTCGGGTTATTTCGAGTTTTGGGTGGATTGGTGCTTGCGAACGCTGTGCAGCACCGTGCTGCCTTCGAAATAAACCAGGTAGTCAGCATATTCCCAGCGAGTAATGGGCGGGGTACCCACCGCGGAGTACTTGCGCAGGGGTTCTCCAAATTTTTCTTCAACGTCGTTCATGCTCAAGCCGCCACCGGGCCTGTCGGCCTGGTCTGCGCTGTTGCGGGTCACTTCGTCGATCAACAAGGTATCTGCCGAGACTTGTGCAGTGCCGGTAAGGCCCAGAAGCATTGTTGCCAGCAATATCTTGATTTTCATTCAACATCCCCTAACTACGTGTAGCTGACTATAGCACTGGCCCCCGGATTGAATAAACCCGGGGAGCCCTGCCGGAGTGGCGTCCGTTCGCTGGTTCGACGGTGTGCAAGGCGGTAAAGTGCCAGCTCTTGCGCTGAAACTCCCTGGTGAATTCAGCGGTAAACCTTCTCTGTTAGCTGGCTTGATATTTGATGTCTGTGTTGTTCGATCCTCCCCTGGTTCCTGCTCGATTGATCAAGCGCTATAAGCGTTTTCTTGCGGATGTGAGATTTGAAGATGGGACGGAGTTGACGGTGCACTGCCCCAACACCGGTTCAATGCTAGGCCTGAATATGCCCGGCATGCGCGTTTGGCTGCGGGATACGGCGAATCCGGCCAGGAAATATCGCTGGTCATGGGAGCTGGCCGAGCCGGTGGAGGGTTGTCTGGTGGGCATCAACACGGGTACCAGCAATGGACTGGTCAACGCGGCACTGCAGACCGGGTTGATACCGCAGCTGGCGGTGTTTGATGTCATTCGCCGAGAGGTAAGCCTGGGGAGTTCCAGGTTGGACTTCCTGCTGACATCCTCTCGGGGTGATGAGCGTTGTTATCTTGAAGTGAAGAATGTGACAACCGCAGGTGAGGCCGATGAGCCGGGTGTGGCGGTTTTTCCGGATGCGGTGAGCGAGCGTGCCAGCCGGCATTTGCGCGAGTTAATCGAGCTGAAAAAAGAAGGCTATCGTTGCGGGCTGGTGTACTGCGTTCAGCGTGAAGATATAGACGTGGTTTGCCCGGCCGTGAATATTGACCCTGTGTATGCACAGACCCTTGAACTGGCTGAGGAATCCGGGGTGGAGCTTTATGCATTGGGGGCAACCTTGAGTACTTCAGAGGTGCGACTAGGCAGATTGCTAGAGGTTCGCCTGCGTTAAAGGCAGAATGAGTGTGCGGCCTGTGGGATAATCCCCGGCCTTCGACCCGCGCAGCGCGTGGGAGTGAGAACAGCGCGGGAGTTGCATGTTTTATCCCCTGGAAGTTTTCGTCGGACTGCGCTACCTGAGAGCGCGTCGTCGAAATCACTTTGTATCGTTCATTTCCATGGCGTCCCTGTTGGGTATTGCGCTAGGGGTGGCTGCGCTTATTGTTGTGCTGTCGGTGATGAACGGGTTCGAAGGGGAGTTGCGCCATCGCCTGTTGAGTATGACTTCTCATGCCTCGGTCAGCACCGATGACGGCAAGCTGGAAAACTGGCAGGCATTATTGAAGCAGGCCGCCGAGGCTCCGTCCGTTGTGGCCGCTGCGCCGTATGTGGCGCTGGAAGCGATGTTGAGTCACGGCAGTGACCTGGCCCCGGCTCGTGTGCGAGGAATTGATCCCGCCCTGGAAACCGGGGTATCACAAATTGGCGAGCACATGCTGCTTGGAACCTTGCCCGGTCTTCAACCGGGTAAGCGTCATGTCATCCTGGGCCGGGCCCTGGCGATTACCCTGGGGGTCAACGCCGGTGATGGCGTGACCGTGATGGTTCCACAAGGCAATGCAATTACAGGTTCGGTCACACCACGCCTGGTGCGCTTTGTGGTGAGCGGCATCTTCGAGGTAGGTCTTCAGGATCACGACGGCACCCTGGCGTTAATTCATATTGATGATGCGCGGTCCATAGCGGGACTGGGCGATGCGGTGACCGGAATTCGCTTGCAGTACCAGGATATATTCCAGGCACCAAGAATGGCGGTTGAATGGGTAAGCAGCCTGGGGGATTCGTCATTAGTGGCCAGGGACTGGAGCGTGGAGAACGCCAGCTATTTTCGCGCTATCGCCATTGAGAAAACCATGATGTCGTTGATCCTGATGCTGGTGGTGGCAGTAGCGGCGTTTAATATTGTCAGTTCACTGGTCATGCTGGTCAGCGAGAAAAAAACAGATATCGCAATTCTTCGCACGGTCGGGCTGAGTCCGGCCAGCGTGATCAGGACCTTTATGATCCAGGGCGCCATCCTGGGATGGGCGGGTACCTTGCTGGGCGTCGGTCTGGGCGTGGCCCTTGCGACGAACCTGAATACTGTAGTGCCATTTCTGGAGCAGATGTTCGGGTTCGAGGTTTTCCCTGCCAGCGTTTATTACATCACCGAACTTCCCACGGATCTTCGTAGCGCCGATGTACTGTGGATTGGTGGCACAGCCCTGGTGTTGACCTTGCTGGCAACGATTTATCCTGCACGCCGTGCGGCGGCGGTAGAACCGGCAGAGGCATTGAGATACGAATGAATTTCATCACCTCACGCTGGTACGAATGGCTGGTGGGCCTGCGCTATGTCCGGGCCCACGGTGTAAGTCGTTTCGTATCCTTTATTTCGGGCGTGTCCATGGCTGGTATCGGTCTTGGCGTCGCCGTACTGATCGTCGTGCTTTCCGTGATGAATGGATTCGAAACCGAATTACGGGAACGGATTCTCGCCATGACGGCTCACGCGACAGTGAGCGGTCTGGACGGACGGTTGAGTGATTGGGAACAGGCGCGTAATGCGGCGCTTACCGATCCAAGAGTTCTGGAAGCCGCACCCTATCTTTCCGGAGAGGGAATGCTGGTCAACGGTGAGCGACTCAGTGGTGCGCTTGTGCAAGGCATTGAACCAGAACTCGAGCAAGCGGTGGCCTCTGTGGGCAAAGCCATGCGCACGGGCCAGCTGGGGCAGTTGGTAAAAGGTGAGTACAACATCATTCTGGGCTCTGCCCTGGCGGAGCACCTGCGTGTTTCGGTCGGCGACTCGGTGGTTCTGGTAATCGCCCAGGGTCAGATTACGCCGGCTGGATTAATGCCACGAATGCGGCGTTTTGCGGTAAGCGGAATTTTTGAAATTGGCATGTATGAGTACGACCGTCACGTTGGCTACATTCACATGGGTGATGCCGCCCGCTTGTACCGGACCGGTGACAATGTGAGCGGCCTGCGTCTGAAGCTTGAGGATATGTTCCAGGCGCCCCAGGTGGTTCGCGAAGTGGCCAGGAGTCTTGGGGGCAGTTTCTTTGTCAGTGACTGGACTCGTGAGCACAGGAACTTCTTTCGCTCCATCCAGGTCACCAAGCGCATCATGTTTGTGATCCTGTTGCTGATCGTGGCGGTGGCCGCTTTCAATATCGTGTCCACCCTGGTGATGGTGGTCCAGGACAAGCAAGCCGATATCGCAATTTTTCGTACCCTGGGTTCCTCGCCAGGCAGCATATTGACGGTATTTATGATCCAGGGCCTGGTGATAGGTGTAGTGGGCACACTGGGAGGAATGCTCCTGGGTGTGCTGCTGGCATTGAACCTGGAGACGTTGGTGAATGCTATGGAGGCCGTGCTGGGGATGGACCTGCTGGCCGCTGATGTATATTTCATTTCAGATTTGCCCGCCAGGGTGAACTGGTTCGAAGTTCTTCAGATTGGCCTGTTTGCCCTGGGCATCAGCCTGGTATCGACGATTTATCCCGCCTGGAAGGCGGCACGCACACAACCTGCAGAGGCTCTGCGTTATGACTGAATTGGCTAAGCAGCCAGAAAGCGAGTTCGTGCTCCAGGCCGAGGGTCTGGGCAAGGTTTTCAAGGAAGGCGGGAACGACCTGCATGTACTTCATGACCTGGAGCTGCATGTCCGAAAAGGAGAGCGGTTGGCAATCATCGGCTCCTCCGGGTCCGGCAAAACAACCCTTCTTCAGTTGCTGGGCGGACTGGATACGCCCACTGCCGGTCGGGTCCTGGTGACAGGCCAGGACATGAGCGGACTCAGCGATGGCGAGCGTGGAGATTTGCGCAACCGGGCGATTGGTTTCGTCTACCAGTTTCATCACTTGTTGCCTGAATTCAGTGCCCTGGAAAACGTCGCCATGCCGCTGTTGATTCGGCGCACACCCCTGGCGGAAGCAAGAAAGCAAGCTTCGGAATTACTGGCCAGGGTTGGCCTGGGTGAGAGATTGACTCACAAGCCAGGGCAACTTTCCGGTGGTGAACGGCAGAGGGCTGCGGTGGCTCGTGCCTTGATAACCCGGCCTGCAGTGGTGCTGGCGGATGAGCCCACCGGCAACCTGGACGGGGATACAGGCCGCATCGTGTTTGATTTAATGCTGGAACTTAATCGGGATATGGGTACCAGCCTGGTGGTAGTAACCCATGACCTGGAGATTGCCGCTCGTATGTCCCGGGTGCTTCAGTTACAGGAAGGTCAGTTGCATCCCAGGGATTAGCATCCCTGGTCCCGGCGAAGATTAGCGGGCCCGGTTTCGACGGCGTCTGTTCAGTCGATTAACGGCAGCCATGCGCCATGTCAGGTTCAATGCGGTGAATCCGATCGCTGCTACTATAACGGCCAAAATTCCACATCCTAGAAACAGTGGCTTCCAAATGGTGGCCAGTTCTGCGGCGAGCCACTCTATGGACATTTGGGCGTCGCCAGGATCCTGGCGCGGTAGTCCCAGCAACAAGGCTCCCAGCTTGTAGGCGGGGTAGTAGATCGGAACAAACGTCAGGGGATTGCTGACCCAGGTAAAGGCCACCGCCACTGGCAGGTTGACCCTGACCCATAATGCCACCAGGGCCGCCAATGCCATTTGGCCCACGATGGGGAGCATGGCGAAAAACAGTCCTATGGCCACCGCCTTGGTTACGCCCCTGCGGTGAATGGACCAAAGGCCGGGGTCATGCAGCAGCGCATTAAAAGGGCGCAAATACCACTGGGTACTCAATTTTCCCTTGTCGGGAATGCGTTTCTGAATTTTTTTGAAAAGCCGTCTTGGCATTTCTGCGTCATCCGGGAATAAAAAGCAGCTGCGACGAGTAATCGCGAGCGTTATTTTCGTGAGTCCTTGTGCTGTGGCGAGCCAGCCTTGGCAATGGGTGCAAATGGTACACGAAAGACGCAGCGTTCGCAGATGCTATCGGGCATTTATGATGCATTTATTTGATTCTATTCGCCGCCTGGTGGTCCAGGGTGAGGCGTGGCTTGCGGCGTTTTTCCTGGTTGCCGGGATTCTAGTCTGTGTGCTTGCCGAGCAGGCCATCGACGGCCCGGTCTGGATTTGGCTGCCTGCCGTGTTTCTGGCCCTGGGAATTCGTCAGTTAAGGGTGCTTGCCGCCGGGCTTGCCGGGTTTCTCATCGCCTCTGTCCAGGTGCAGCATCACCTGGCTGATCGACTTCCCGTGGAGCAGGACGGAATCAAGGTACAGGTGGAAGGGCAAATTGCCTCCCTGGTGAGTAAAGAGTCGGGCCGAGTCCGGTTCATCGTCGCGGTGGACCCGGTTGTACCGGGGATTCCTTCCCGATTGCAGTTGAGTTGGTACCGTCACCCGAGTTTGCCCCGTGCGGGAGAGGCCTGGCGTCTTGAGGTAAAGCTGCGTGCTCCCCGTGGATACCTGAACCCTAACGGCTTCGACTACGAGCGCTGGTTGTTCAGACAAGGCATAGGCGCAACCGGATATGTTCTCCAGGGCGAATTGATTGATGCGTCGTCACGGGGATTGGATGGACGATTGCTGGCAATTCGCGAGTCAATCAGGGATGCGCTGGAATCTCGTCTTCCCGAAGGCATCGCTACCCACTTGGTCCTGGCCCTGGTCCTGGGTGAAAAGCGCGGCTTGTCCCCGGCCCAGAAGGAGGTGCTGGCCGCCACCGGTACATCGCATCTGCTTGCGATTTCGGGGCTACATATTGGCCTGGTCGCGGGAGGTGCCTTTTGGCTGGTTGGCGGGCTGGCAAGACTATGCTGGCCTGGCAGAAGCCGCGAGGTGGAGATCATGGCGTGGAGTGTCTCGCTGTTGCTTGCAGCGATTTATGCCTGTCTTGCGGGATTTGCCATACCCACGCGACGGGCTCTGTTGATGCTTTGCATGTTTGCGGGCTTTCGCTTGTCACGGCGTTCCCTGGGTGGCTGGCAGGCACTGTGCATGGCCCTTGGGGTGGTTTGCCTGTTTGATCCCCTGGCAGTGTTGGACCAGGGCCTTTGGCTGTCATTTGGGGCGGTGGCATGCATTGGGCTGGTAATACGCGGGCACCGCTCTTCCCGGAAGGGCCGGGTGTCCCAATGGATGAGCGTGCAGATGGCCATAAGTGTTGGCCTGGCTCCAGTGCTGGTGGCGCAATATGGTCAGATTTCGATACTGGCTCCCCTGGTCAATCTGCTTCTCGTCCCCTGGTTTGGCGTGGCAATCCTGCCGCCTTTGCTGCTTGGAGTGCTGGTATTGCCGCTCTGGCCCGAACTGGCTGAACTGGTTTTGCAGTTTCAGGCAGGCCACTTGCAGCTCTTGTGGCGTGGATTGGAGCAACTGGCTGTGGTGGGCGCCTGGAAATTGGCTCATCCGGGAGGTCTGGTTTTTGGGTTGGCGGTGCTGGGGTCCGGGCTGTTTCTCCTGCCGCCGGGGATGCCGGGACGGCGGCTGGGGCTGGTTTGCTGGTTAGCCCTGCTGGTCCCGGCCCGGGCAGCAATGGAGCCCGCCGGGTTTTCCGTCGCTGTACTGGATGTAGGGCAGGGCCTGGCGACAGTCTTGCGCACTCGCAATCACTCGTTGGTTTACGACACCGGCCCTGCATACAACGGCAATGCCGTGGCCAGCCTGACTCTCATTCCCTACCTGCGTGCCCAGGGCATACGTGAGATAGACGTATTGGTTACCAGTCACAGCGATATGGACCATGCCGGTGGCAGGCAGGTCACGGCGGTGGCGTTCAATCCCGGTATAGAGTTGGCCGGTGATGAAACCCCCGGTGCCGCTGCCTGTGAGGCGGGGATGCAGTGGGAATGGGATGGGGTCAGCTTTCGGATCCTGCATCCGGCAAGCGGTGCCGGGCTGGAGGACAATGATGCCTCCTGCGTCTTGTTGGTGCGCAGCCCACGTGGAAGTGTGTTGTTTACCGGGGATATACCTGCTGCGGTTGAAAGAACCCTGGTAAACACCCAGCCCTGCCTGGGGGTTGATTTGATGATCGCGCCCCATCATGGAAGCGGAACCTCGTCGTCTGCCAGCCTGGTTAAAGCCAGCTCTCCCAGTTACGTGATTTTCGCGGCGGGCTTCAACAATCGCTGGGGTTTTCCGCTGGAGTCGGTGGTGAATCGCTGGCACAGGGTGGGCAGCAAAACGGTGGTCACAGGCCAGGCCGGTGCTGTGACAGTTCGCTTCACAGGTGACAAGGCCGCGCAGATCAGTCTGGAGCGGATGCGGAATAAGCGGATTTGGCGGGCCGGGCCGGTTTCTAGCGGCCTCGATGTACAGTATGATTCCAGCAGTTTCCCAATCAGAGATGTTCGAAGCCAATGTTCGAAATTGTCAGATCCGGCGGATGGTTGATGTTCCCCTTGATAGTTTGCTCGGTGGTGGCCACGGCTATCATCCTGGAGCGGCTGTGGAGCCTGCAGGAAAAACGTGTGTTACCCGAGAATCTTTCCGCCAAGGTGTGGGAATGGGTAAATAAAAACGAACTCAATGACGCCCACATAAATACCTTGCGAGACAGTTCGGTACTGGGAGAAATCCTGGCGGCGGCCCTGGTCAACAGGCACCGCGACCTGGACAGCATTAAGGAGCGGGTGCAGGACACCGGGCGCCACGTGGTGCACGAGATGGAACGCTTTATCACGACCCTTGGAACCATAGCCGCTATTTCGCCGCTGCTTGGTCTTCTGGGTACGGTGGTGGGCATGGTCAAGGTCTTCGCCGCTATTACTGCCCATGGCGTTGGTAACCCGACTGTGTTGGCAGGTGGCATCTCCGAGGCGTTGATTACCACCGCTGCCGGTTTGACCGTCGCGATTCCGGCGCTGATTGGGTATCGCTACCTGCGTAGTCGAATTGATTCACTGGTCGTGCAGATGGAAAAAGAAGCGATCAAACTGGTTGACCGTATTCGTGATGATCATGAAGCGGGGAGGTATAAAACTTGAACCTCCAGATGCAGCGGAGGGAAGACCCTGACGTTAACCTGACGTCATTGATTGACGTGGTCTTGCTGCTGCTGGTTTTTTTCATGGTGTCGACCTCGTTCGTAAAAGAGGCCGTGCTCAAGGTTGATCTGCCCCAGGCTAGCGAACGACCGGTAGCGCTCGAGGTGGAAGAGAAACTTGAGATTACCCTGGGTGTTGGAGGTGAGGTGCGTGTGAATGATCGAGAACTGATCAATAGCCGGCCTGACACGCTACGCGCGGCGATAAGCAAGACGGTGGGCGAGAACCGAGAAATTCCGGTGGTATTAAGGGCCGATGCTAACGCTACCCACCAGTCTGTAGTAACTGCCATGGACGTGCTCGGTAGAATGGGATTCACACGCCTGAGCATTGCAACGGTGTCCGCGCCGGAGGAGAGCCAGTGAGCGAACAGGCCATGCGACCGGGAATGGTTTACAAGCGGCTGCTTGCCTACGCCATGCCTCATTGGGGAATGTTCCTGGCCGCCACGGTTGCAATGGCCGTTTTAGCGCTTAGTGAAGCGAGTTTTGCCTACATGGTGAAACCATTGCTTAATGATGGCTTCGTCAATCGCGATGCTGAGACCATCAAGATGTTGCCGCTGATTATCGTGGTGATTTTTCTCGCACGGGGTTTCGCGGGTTTCGTTTCTTCCTACGGGCTTACCTGGATAGGTCGCCAGGTGATCAAGTGCTTGCGTCGGGATGTTTTCACGCACTACCTGCTGTTACCCACTTCGTTCTATGACGGCAGTAGTTCTGGTCACTTGCTCTCGCGGCTCACCTATAACGTTGAGCAAGTTGCAGAGGCGACGACCAATGT
>UPTN01000554.1_pt1 | contig 19028 bp, 9 predicted proteins | sample 2160111 | NCBI WGS metagenome assembly UPTN01 (sample SAMN06265058, study PRJEB28932) | marine metagenome | isolation source: Columbia River Estuary | place: USA:Columbia River Estuary, USA | collected 2014-05-05
CGCTTGTTGTAGCGCCGATAACAGAACCATCTATTGTTACGCTATCAATATCACCACCATTGATATCAACTAGATCAGAAGTCATCGTAGAGAATGTACCTGCTGCTGATACCGTAGCACCAATTATTGTACCATCTACATTACCGCCATTAACGTCAACTGAATCAGATGTGAGAGATGAGAATGTACCTGCTGCGCTTGTTGTAGCGCCGATAACAGAACCATCTATTGTTACGCTATCAATATCACCGCCATTGATATCAACTAGATCAGAAGTCATCGTAGAGAATGTACCTGCTGCGCTGGTTGTAGCACCAATAATAGTACCGTCCATTGTACCGCCATCAATATCTGGCGCATTAATAATGGGCGAGATGAGTGTTTTATTTTCTAGTGTCTGTGCGGTAGTTAGGTCTGCGGTTTCGGTTAAATCAATAACAACTGTAACGTCATTCGTAGCGCCGATTGTATTGATGCCATACCCACCGGTGAAAGTCATAGATTCGGTAGCCAGATTGATTGATAGTGCGCCACCAGTATCTGCTTGGAAGCCAAGATCAACATCGTCTACATATGTTTTAACCGCAAGTGCAGTAGTCAAAGTATCATGGATCGCAGATGTGATTGTTAAATCTTCGTCAACTGATAGTAACGGCGTTGAACCATTCAGTGTAAAACTGTTATTTGCTGTTAGTTCGGTAAATATACCAATGGCAGGTTCATCTTCTCCAATGGCTGTTCCGTCGATTTCACCATCATTAATATCTGCCATAGCTGCAACTAGAACATCAAAGACGCCGTTGTCTGGAATATTATTCATTAATGGATGAACTATCCAACCCGTACTGCCACCTGTTGGACCTGTACCGTGTTCTTTTGTATAGAATGTAGAGCCTATGCCGCCATCTTGATCAGTGTATATAGAACCTACGAGACCTTCAACCATTCCCTCTGGATGACCAAAGCCACTTGCCCATTTTACTGGACCAGCAACAATAGTAAGTTGGTGTGGACTGTTTAGATTTACTGGTTGTGCTTCGTAACCAATCATTGTATTTTCGTCGGCGGATGTTATCCAGTTGCCAGCACCGCCGCCTATTGCTGTATTTTTGTGACCTGTGATATTATTACGAAGTGCTTCGCGGCCAACGGCTGTATTATTATCTCCAAACGTATTATTAAACATAGCATATGCGCCAACTGCTACGTTTTGTCCACCGCTAATATTTGAGTCAAATACAAGTGTACCAAGGACAGTGTTAGATATATCATCATTCGGACCACGTCCAACTCTTACGGTATCATGAACATACGCATCTTGTGAAATCTCAAACTCGCCAACAGTTAGTTTTTCGCCATTGACTGTCCACGTATCGCCTGTTTCATCCCAATAAAATGATACTGCTGGTTCTGTGCCACGATTTACTTCTATACCTGCATTTTCTATTGGTAATCCAACCGCATTACTATTCAATTCGATAATGTTATCAGCAAGTTCTATAGTTTCTGTATTGACTATCGTAGTTGTTCCGGCTACCGTAAGATTGCCACCGACAACAACATCGTTTGCGAATGTTGCGGATGTGTCTGTGAGTATTAGTTGTGTTGCAGTGGTTGTAGTATCAGTGATACCTGTTGATTTGAAACTAGTAACGATTGCTGTATCGGGAACACTATTGCCAATAGATGTACCATCGATTGTGCCACCATTGATATCAACTATATCAGTTGTCATGGATGTAAATATAGCGGAAGATGATACAGAAGAACCAATCAGTGTGCCGTCAATTGTGCCACCATCAATATCTGCGCCAGAAGTAGTCATCGTAGAGAATGTACCTGCTGCTGATACTGTAGCGCCAATTATTGTTCCATCTACATTGCCGCCATTCAAATCAATAGAATCAGAAGTGAGGAACGAGAATGTACCTGCTGCGCTTGATGTTGCGCCGACGATAGTACCATCTACATTGCCGCCATTCAAATCAACAATATTAGAGGTCAATACTGTAAATGTACCTGCTGCACTTGTAGTGGCACCAATTTCTGTGCCATCTATATGCCCGCCATCAAGATCAACTGTGTTAGCTATTAGACCCGAAAATGTGCCAGTCGTCGCTGTTACTGGATTGTTTGATAGTGATCCTCCTACAAGGTGACCGCCAGGAGTAACTCCGTCATGAACACGAATTGTTTTTAGATCGCTGTCATACGTAATTTCGCCTATTAATCCAATAAACCCACTATGTTCTGCAGTGGTTCCTTTTCTAAACTGTAACGCATATGAAGTCATAGGCTACCTCCTCGTAATCTATTTCTGTTATTTATCATTATAGTAAGACCAAAACATAATCCATCCTGGCGCATTTATAGAATTGATGCTAGATTGATATGTGATCACCGAGTATTTGTACCCGTAGGCTTTACAAATGGAGGCGAAGCAGGCCAGTACTTATATAACTCGCTATTTGCATAATATTCGTCTAATCCGTAGGCATCTTCAGTAACTAATCCCATTTCTTGCCGATCAACGACTTGAGGATCATTAACTTTTCCAAGATCGCTGTGGTGTGTTGTACTGCCGTATTGATCTTCTAGTGGAGTACCGTCACGATGCAACGCACCATTTGATGGCAAAGGAGAAGTAACTTCGGTTACCAACCCTCTATCACGTACAATACGCAAATCTATTGATCGCCCCCAACTTGCTTCGCCAGGAGCTTTGCCTTTGCGCGGACCAACTCCTCTAATGCGAGGGATACCTTTAATAAATGTGCCTCTAACTCGTGACATAGCATTCTCCTAATAATAGTTTATTACTACTATTTATCAAAATACTTCAGAATATTAAAGTGCCCGCAAACTTATTTATCAGCGACTAACGCCAATACTGTTTCATATTGGTCTTTAGCATCTTTTAATGCGGGATATTTCTCACATAAAGTATCTATCTTTTGTTCTTTTATCATTTTTTCTTCTGCCCACAATACTACATCGAGCAATCTAGGAGAAGTCACTATGTCATACGATTTTTCATCCTTCGGTATAAAGAATACCCAGTCAGTGCCAGTCCATATTTCCCAACTTCCATTTTTAAATTTCACTGCGCCGGGATACAGTTGGCATCGTTGTAGTTCATTTGTATCATCCGCATAATTATTTATGACATAGTGTGAATGATATTCGTCAATATGTTCTGACACACAAAGCAATGAATCAGATGTTTTTATTTCGTTAATCATAGATAACATTTGCCTTTAACGTTTGGCGATTTTAATAAAATGCCCATCTTTTTTTACTCTTCAGTATTACCGTTTAACGCAATATATGAATATAGGCTATGTGTAAATTACACATAGCCTATTTCTGTCAGTGAAAAGATGTATAATATGAATCTTTCATTAGTTGCCAGCCTTTGCTGGAAGAATATATTCATAAAGTCCGAGACCACTGTCTACAGCAATCATCATTGCGCCCTGATCTGAAATCTTAACACTCATCTGACTTGTATCACCAAGACGCAAGATTGTCAGAACAGTAGAAAGTGGGAAACTCCAAGCAGAAGAAAGAGAACCGCCAACATTCTTTGCAAACTGTAGGTCTGCTTTGTCTGTGGAGGCATCGCCAATTGTAAAGATTAGATTGTCATCTTCTGTGCTAACTGTGAATAGCGGATCATACGAACTAAGAATACCAGCAACCTGTTGAAGTTCTTTTACTGCTCGTCGCGATGGAACAAACTCAACATCCCATTTTGCGCCTTTGAAGTTTGCTGTTTTGATTTGTTCATCGACCATCGCGGATGAAATAACACGATAACTTGCTGCGAATCCACCAGGTGCAGTAAAGTCGAGTTCGGTTGGCGCAATTTCACCATTGCGTTCCTCACGTCGGACCGCAACATTTGTGCTTGCTTCTTCGCTTTTGATTGCGTCAAATGTAGAAAAGTTTAGATATCCACTGAGAACACCAAGACGACCAAGCCCAAACTTGCCATTAAAGTCTGATACGCGACTGTGTAGCTTGCCGCGCAAAACGACTGTGCGATCATCATCCATTGCGTCAACTGATGTAGTATCTGCGTCTGTTGTGACTTTCACGGCATTGATAATGCCCAATCCGTGTGTGTGTTTTACCACGTCTTTCAAAATGTCTTTCATTACAAAGTCTCCTTTAATATTTCTCTATTATATCAAAATTCAAACAGATTGTCAATTGGTTTATTATTTCCATTTGACGTCGTTGTTTCTTCATCAAACACTTCGTCATTTGGGTCAGCAAACTTGATTCTTGCTTCTGCGATTTCCATATAATCAGAATCAAGTTCTATGCCGATAAATGTAAATCCTTCTAGTATCGCACCTTTACCAGTAGAACCAGAACCCATAAATGGATCAAGTACTGTGCCATCTTTTGGCGTGACCATACGAACAAGATACCGCATCAAATCAGTTGGTTTCACTGTTGGATGATTATTGAGTTTTTTGGGTGGTTGCCAGTCCTTTACTTCACATTCGCATAGATGTGATTCCATCATACTAACACCACACGTTGAACAAACCCTCCTAATACCATTGCCCTTTTTATCTGCTATTGCCTTAGCTTCAAACAACTCCAAACCTTCATTGCGGTCTTTCTTGGATGTTTTAGCACAATAAAAAAATCGTGCCGCTGAACCTTCGGAACCATTCTTTACTCTATTCTCACTAGAACCACCTGCCCAACCAGTACTGGATTTGATGTTCATATCGGGTGTTAATGTTTCGCTCTTAGTATTCGGAAACAACTCCGTCACTTCATCAGACCCATCGTGAATAAAGTTAGCAGGGAAACGACTTTCGGCATTTGGAACAACCACACGCCGTTCTGTTTCGGTAGAAATGATATTGCCTCCATTATCCCCATTAATTTTTTCCCTTAAATGTGAGTTTAATACAAGATTACTACCATCACCTACAGTTACGTGTGCAACTCTACTATCATCAATATTGATCCCCCCCGTCCCATACTTCAAAACATTTGATGCAACTGTATTTTCTTCCAGAGGTTTTCTTGCAACAGTGATTGGCTCTAATGCGGGCTTTAGCGCAGTCCCCCAACCTTCCCATTGCTTTGCTTCGTTAGTAGCGGGTTCGAATTCATAGTGGTAATTGTTTGCCTTTTCTGGATCGTCCATCCAAGGTCTATGAAATCCACCATCACCTTGAGAACCATTTTTTCTTGATACCCCACTCACTGGATTTTTTTTGTCTGCAAAATTTTCATGTTCGGGTTTAACGCCACGTTTTACCGTTCGATCTGCCCCCGCCGCCTTATCAATCGCTTTACTAACATTCAATGACTTCGGAAACCCACTCCCATAGACCCATGCAATCATATCTCTGATTTCAAAACCAGCATCTTCGATACGAACCGCCATGCGATGCTGCGTTCTTGTTCCTGCAAATGCTAACAAATGACCACCGGGTTTCAAAACACGCAAACATTCTTCCCAAATCTCCTGAGAAGGAACATCGTAATCCCATTTCTTTCCCATAAAAGATAACCCATATGGTGGATCAGTAACGATAGAATCAACACTGTTGTCATCCATCGTCTTCATCACATCTAAGCAATTACCGCTATGTAGTGTATAGTTTTTATTCATATCAATCCTCAAAATTCAAACAGATTGTCAAATGTTTCTGAGTTATGAGTGCCATTTAAATCCCATTCCAGAACACCCAACAGATTAGTAATCTTCTTATCAATGATAGTAACTTCCATCAAATCGTCGTCAAATGGCAACTCTTGGAACCATTCTGGAATACGGTCAACATCGATCGGATAAGCAACACTTTTCATTTTTAATGGATTGTCTTTTAGTTTACAAACAATTATTTTCATGCCATCCATGATAGGCATACTATATTGATCGCCATTCATTTTGCGAAGACGATTATAGTTGATAGCAGCCGAAACGTGTCCCGGTAGATTTACTTTTTTCAGTTTAGTTTCTGCATGACTTAACTTAATAGATGCATTCTTTTTATCAAAATACTTTTCTGTGGCAATAGTATATGCTGTCAGGTTGTTTACTCGTTTCGGACTACCTTTCTCCCAACTGTTCATTTCACGAAACTCTCTACGGAAATCACGTATAAGTTCAATAATAACATCTTTGTCGCCAGTCACCAACAACTCTTTCAGTACAACGCCCAAGAAATCTTGCATGAAAATAGGCGTATCACTGCGTTTCATATCAAGACCCATTACCTTAATCTTTCCTTCTTTGCCATCAACATCGCGTCTATCACCATCATCATCGTAAATCATCATAGCGTAACGTTTCTTTTTGATGAATAGAGCAGTAGTGGCACAGTTTTCGCGGCCAGCAGCAATAATTTCACCTTGCTTGCGAGACACATTGAAAAATGATTTCATAAAGTCTGCGAAACTAGCATTCACTTGATTTGCTATTTCGTCATAGTATTCCAATACCAAATCTTTATCCCAAGCCAATTCACCGCTTTCAATTTCTTTTTGGTATACTGGATACATAGAATAATAGATAGAGTCAGTATCACCGTAAATAATTGATTTGCCTTTGTAATCATATGTGCCTTCAATTATTTCATTCGTCTTGCTGCCCATATGCCTAGTAATACAACGACCTGACAATGTGGTAGATTGTCCCATTCGTTTATCATAAAAGCGACACCCTGCATTCAATAGCGCGCCATATAATGAGTTAAGGTTAATTTTTTTAACAAGTTGTCTTTTATCCCAGTAAGCAATTTCTTCTGGTGTTGTTGCTTCTTTCTTTTTAGCCTGCATTTCTTGGCGTTCTGAATACCAACGCTCAAGCAAACTTGGAATAATACCTTGTGTTGATTGATCAAATACAGTTCCGTTCGCACTGATTGCCCAAGGTAAGTCGATGTTATGGTATATGAGATCATAGACTTCTGCGCCGGTGACTTCAATACTTGTACCATCTTCCATGTCGAGATTTATAATATTAGTTTTGTCTTTTTCTTCCATTAAACGGAATTCTTCTGCGACAAATGTATCTTCCCATGCTTGTGCAGCAGTGAACGTTTTAGAGATAGTTTTTTTGCCGTGCGCAACGCGGGTAGCAATCATAGTATCTGTATAGTCTTGACGCAACTGTGCTGCTATTGTTTCTGGAGACATATTCAGCGCACGAAGAATTGAAGGATATAGAGAGTTAATATCAATGCCAGCAACCCAGCGTTGTAGACCCGATTTTGGATCAGCAACCCACGCACCCGCAGCGCCTGTTATTTCTACCGCTTCATCTTCTTCGTTGTCGCTTTCGTTTAACTGATTATTGTTATTTCTTGGAGAACGGTCAGGAACAACCATGCCACGACGATGTGCTTCATTGACAATCGCTTGTTCTGTAACAGCTACAGCACCCATAGTCTTTAGAATTGGAACTGTATTATCGTGCGCGATTGTATTCGCTAAGTCAATGAACCGAAGTTTTTTATCAAGCTGTCCAAGAAGTGCGGTATCTTGTCTGTTATATTCTACAAACTTATAAAAGTCTTCATTGTACAGTTGGTCCAACGTACCTTCATATGGTGTTTTCTTGTCACCCAATTCATATTCAGCAATAGCATCCAATGAATATGAATGCATTTCGTGATATGTATATTTGCGATATAGTTCTAGATAGTCAAGATGAATGCGGCCAGACAAATCATATGTGATCTGTTCTTTTCCGTACTTCATAATCTTTTTTTGACGTGGCGTTTTATCCCACAAGCACAACTTTCTTGTATGACTTTTTGATAGAATACGAATGATGCGACGAATAGTATATGGAATATCAAAACCCTCAGAATTCCAACCACTGAGAACATCAGCATCTCCAACAATATCCATGAAATCAACAAGCAGTTCACCCTCATTCAAATACAAATATGTGTTTTTAAACTTCTCGCAAATCTCTTGTGCTTCTTCTAATCCCTTGCCTTGGCGCATATGCGCAGGAGGTATAACAAGCGTAATCAGTTTGTCTAGCCAATCAAGATATACGGTAATTGCAGTGATCATATTAAATGGATCGTCGGGCGGCGCAAATCCTTTATCTTTATTGAAATCAACCTCAATATCAAAAAATGCGGTATGAAGCGTTGGCGGTTCAGCACCGTTGTAGTTCTGACTTAGACAGATATTTTCAGGCTTGAAATCACTTTCAAACATTTTCTTTCCAGAAAATATTTTACGTTCTTTGAAAAACTCTTTACGAGTCTTGCACCGTATTTCACGAACCTTATTACCGTATATACTCAAGTGACTTCCGTTGGAATCTTCAACATAGAATGTACGCCAAGCAGGAAAGTCTTTAAATATCCTCTTACCATTTACACGTTCTACTACCTGAACAATATCTTTGTCTACATTATAATCTACATCTACATAACTCAAAGAGTGCGACCCACCGTTTCGAGAATGGTTTCAACATCTCCAAAATCTTCTTTTGCTTCAGTGAGTTTTGATTTGTGTGCAATAGAGATTGCTTTGTTAAGTACCGCTGGCTTGATATCAAGTTCTTCAGCAATCGCCTTCACAGTATCACGCAATCCACCCTTGAGATCATCGACCTCTTGTAAAACCTCGCACCCTTCGTCAACTAAGCGTGTAAGTTTTGCTTTTTCTTCTGAACTAATAGAATCTAACGACATGTAAATCTCCTGATAAAAAAAGGAACTCATTGCGAGTTCCTTTTAATATAACAGAAATATACCACAGAGTCAATAAGTATTATTGAATTGCCTCCATTAGTTCATTGAAGTTTTCTTTGTTCATAAGCATAGATTGGATTTCCTTCAGTATCTCATCATCATCCAACTCTGAAAAATCAATATTGTTTCGTGTGATAATATTGACTAAACTACGCTCTATTATTTGCTCTAACTCCCTGATTTGATTGTTATCGTCATCTTCTGTACTTTCGAATGCTACAAAATCTTCGCCATCTGGGTTGACATCATAATTTGATGACGATGAAGAAGAAGAACCGCCGCCAGAGCCGCTCACGGCGTTCATCGCGGCGCCAGTTACAAATGGGTGCCGCCTCGCGAATCTTCCTACCCTGCTAATGCCACGCCCTGCTAATCTGGCAGTTCCCATAATGCCGCGCCCAATTGCTGGCAAAGCACGTCTGGCAACAAATCTGGCAACATGTGGTGCTGCTAGACGCGCTCCGTGCAGTGCTGCGATAGCTAATGGAGCCAATTCATTTAGTTGTTCTGTATTTTCTCCTAGCAACTCTGAATAACCCTTGCGAACCATCCACACATTAATCACCCTGTTCACAGCGTCATCGGGACTTTCATATCCCATATCATCATAGTAAAAATCAGCCACTTCTTCTGCTGCATCAGTGATGCTTTCTGGGCTAATACGTTGATCCTTTAAATATTCGTCCATCATTTGCACTGCACTAGACCAGTCAGATGACCCCCATTCCCGTAAATTATTTTCCATAACGTCTTGTAATTTCATGGCATTGCCCTTCTACGTAGTGTTGATATATTTCTGTGTTTCTTCTTTGATCTGACTGCAGGATAAATACTCGCTGCTGGATTTCCATTACCGAGACCACCTATTACAGTAGCAATCCCGCCAGCAGACGTTGTTTCATTTGTATTTATCTTTGTGGGAATACCATCTTTTTTCTTAACTGGAAAATAGCCCTTGATTGTTTTGCCAAGTTCTTGCGCAATTGCGGCACGGTGGTTGCCATCAATAACACTGTATTTTCCGTCACTATGTTGTGGGCCCACAATAATTGGCTGTGATAAATCTACACGATGATGATAGTCAATATCAATTACACGACCAAATGGATCATCATAGTCAAAGAATTCTTCTTCACTAGGGAACATGTCTGGTGTGAAGTTACGCAGTTCCCAATCATGTGATTTAATAAATGCATCCATCTCGTCATTGTTACCAGCATCATGGTGCATGTTCTGGAATATACGTAGCATTTCATCGCCTTGCTTGCTGAATTCTTTTTGTGAAGGCTTTAGTTTGCGAGGATCAATATCCATATCATGGTGCCCAATGCCTTCTTCTGCCATTTCATTCACTGAACCTTCATATAGGTCTTTTATTTTCATTTCTTTGCTTTCTCTGCTTTGGCAGCATGATATCCGGGCCATTTCTTTCCAGGATTTCGTTGCTTCCATTCTTTTTTGAGCATCTTCTGCATCGAATATTCATTGTCCGATTGTTCAATATCTCTATTTCTCGCGTCTTTACTTGCGCCTTTCATTAGAGTTGTATCTTCAGAAACATTGGTAGCAGCATTAAACGCATCCTCAAGCGTTGTGAATTCTTCGCCGCGTCCACTCAATGTAGGACCAGAACGATATAATTCCCATAAATCGCCTTTGCCAATAATATCAAATTCATTGTCGTTCTTTTCAAACTCAAGACGATAATCCTTTTCCGAACGGTGTGCCATTCTAGATACATACACCGACCAATCATCATTTCTTGCCATTTTAGCAAACTTAGAAACCACAACATCTTCTTCTTTAGATGGGTTTTCTGTTATCTTGCCTTCAGTATAAACATCTTTTGTATGAGAATGGTCAAAGTCCATCATCTTTTGATGAACAACTTCAAACGGTGCTTCAATCATTACTACAGGAATAGTTTTTTTGCCTGCGTTAACTGCTGCCAACCAACGGTGATGACCATCTACGATATACATATCTTCTGAGATAAACAATGGTTTCATATCATCGCCACGCTGTTTCATCTTACCCATAGATTTTTCAACGCCTTGCTTGCTGAATTCTTTTTGTGAAGGTTTCAGGTCGTGAGGATCAATATTCATATTATGATGTCCAATACCTTCATCTGCCATTTCGTCTACAAACGTTTTCATATGCTTTGATTTAATTTGAGGCATATCTATGCGTTCTATCCCAAGAGTATCATTTTCATCTGGAGTCCATATCTTGAACTCTGCCAAAGAACCATTTTTCTCATTCCAATAATACTTTTCTAGGTCTTTGCCAGTTTTTATTCCTAATGGAGTTAGATCAAACATCTTCGCTATCTCAAATGCTGCTTCTCCGATCGCGTGTTTGAATATGCGCGCCGTTTTATGCGCAGGATAAGTTTTGAATGAAGCGTCATTTTTTGCTATTGTTTCCATTTTAGCAATAACTGCAGCCCGCATTCTTTTTAGTTGATATTTCTGTAAATCAAGTTTGGTTTTCAATTCTTCTTTTATATTCTTCACAAAGTTTTCATCGAACTCCGAAGCAACTAATCTACCACGATAAGGATGCTTATTGAAGCCTTTGCCACTATCTTTGGAATTTGTTGGACGAGCCTCAGAACCCTTTACTTGTCTGCCAGTTTTTAGACCTTCCGATAGACTATTTGCATCAATCCATTTGTTAATTTTTGCTGCTATATCATCCGCTGTCTTGTATTTTGACTTTCTAAACTTGACTGGAAGTTCATGCGACTTGGATGATAGTTCCATTTTGCCATCATGCCATATCATAAAAATACCATACCTAGAGTTTTGAAATATGTTGTTTTGCCAATCTTCTTTTTCGTCCAACGAAAGATGTATTGTCCCTGACGCACGTTCATTGCCGCCCAACGTTGAAACACCAACTTTAATGACCGGTGCGTTGATTTTCTCTTTCACCGCATTCATCATAGTTGTCATACTATCTTTATCTTCGTTTACTTGTCTTCCAGTTTTCGGCATACGAGTAGTAACAGTCATTTCATCGTCACACCCACAATCATCTTCTTGTGGAATATAATTGATATCAAGATTTGTAGAATCTTCTTTTGTTTTACCTTCAGCCAAATGATTATATGATTTAATAGTTCTAACCTTTGATCCAAACTTTTCTACATATGCTATTACATAAAATCCACGGGATTTTTGGCTATCTATGCCATTAGCATTCCGCGTATCTATGTTGGTATAATATTCTCCATTTGACATTACTGCAACACTATCAAGAGAATCTTTTCTTCCAGTCAAATATTCTTTTGCTGCTGCTACTGCTTCTTCTGCGTTATCGTAATAACCATTCTCTCTTGTGTATATTGATTCGCTTATTAATTCTGCTGCTGCTGAAATAAATTCAAGCAAACCTGTTATCTTTTCAATTCTAGCATTCTTGCTTTCAAACAATGCTTTGGTTTTTGGATTAGACATTTCAGTTTCTAATACCGTAACAAGACCTAATAATTTTGATATAGATTCTTGATTGTTATTCAGTACATCTTTACATAGTGTGATAATTGTAGATTCAGAAATAAGATATTCATTGTCATCCATTGCGATTAACGATTCTAAAAATTTACTATGTTTCATATCATTACTTTCTACAGGAAATTCTTTATCTGGCGTTCGGAAATTCTTTTTACGCATGACAGTTTTCGCAACAAGATCAAGATCGCCATTCCTATCAAGTTTTAACACGAATGGAATATTGATATCTGTTTCAAGGTCCTTCATCACTGCTTCTGAATTTGGGTCTAGTTGCGCAATAGGTTTGCCCCATTTCATAAGTTCTTTTTTGAATAACAACGCAATTTCTTTTAGCGTGATCTGTCTTCTATTTCTCTCATCGTTTACACGATCAAGAAAATGCCGTGTAAACTCAACATCAATGCCCACTCGTGCAAAGGCAATATCAATATGCTTTTCCAGAATATTGAGGTCTGCCTGTGTTAGTTGTTTTTCATTTGCCATACTATAATATTTCCTGGTTTACTTTAATGTATTTATTAGTTAGAATTATTGTTGATGTTATAAAATTATAGTTCTCTCCAACTCAATGAAGCATCTGCAACTCCAGGAGAAACGTAAGATTTCATAGCCAGAACAATTATATCTGATACCCCAGCAATCGAAGCACCTAATCGTATAGCGTTAGATAGTTCTGTTGAAACCGCACCACCTTGGTTTGAGAAAGGAGACATCAAACCTATTGCTATTTCGTGACCGCCTGTTATCGTGTTTGTTGTAGCACCAAAGAAAGATTCGATGTTACTATCAGCATGGCTATTCCAAGTAACTGCGCCTGCGACTGTAGGATTTATCCAAACCGACCATTCGAATGGGTTTCTGGTATCGTTTAATACCGACAATTGCTTTAAATCAATATGTGTGTCTTGGGCAGTTGTTTTTAGTCTTATTCCTATCAGTGCGGTTGTAACACCTGTTGTAGTAGCAACACGCGAATTGCTAGTAACAAGTGAGTGAAGTTGTCCAGTTGCTTGTGATCCACCTTCGCTCATAACTGTTGAACAAATATGCTCCAATGAAGTTGGTGAACCAGTTCCGTCGTTTTCAATCTCGTATCTAATCGGTAAGTTAGGAGTTGACATATAAATGCTGTTGATTGTATTCGCATGATGGAATGAATGACATAAAATAAACTGACCATTGATGACAAAACCTACACGAACCGTACCAACACCGAGCCATTCTAAATCAGTCCAGAAGATTTGTGCTTGTGTTGCATCAAATATAATCCCACTTGGTCCAGTACCGTCTAACTTATCACCATTCCAGTTTGCTTGTGTAACTCTATCGTCAACCACAGCACCTGTAACAGATGATCTTACAACGAACCCAATCTCATCATTGATATTTTGTACAAATACACCATTATTGTCATCATAATATCCGAAGGAAGATTTAATACCACTGCCACCACCTGACGCTATTAACACGCCTGTCGCTAATATAAGTTGTGATTTACCAGGCTGATAGTTGAAACGCATGAATGTCTGTCTGACTCTTCTACCTGCAGATGCGCCAACTGAAATAGTCGAAGATGCTCTTGCTTGTGACCATGTAGATGTTGTAGCTGTACCGGAAACTTCTTGATCATCATAAAATAACGGCAAGTTAGAATGTAGTTGTTTACTATCAAATAGCGCAGTTGGATTACTAACGCGCAATCTACCAAAAGCATCACGGTGTGTTGGACCACCAGCAGCATGATCGTTGAGTGTTGCGATAGTTGTAGAACCAAGTTCGACTGTTTCAAGTGCTGCCAATGATGGAGCATCTAGTGCAACTGTACCGTCAACCGTGATAGAACCACCATTGTCTGTTATTGCTACTGGATTTGTAATACTATCAACTGTAATAGTTTCAAGTGCTGCTAATGTAGCCGCATCTAGAGCAACCGCTGGTAGAGCGTCAATAGTAACATTTTCAAGTGCTGCTAGTGTTGTTGCTCCAAGATCAACTGTTTCAAGTGCTGCTAATGTTACTGCATCAAGAGCAACTGGTGCTGTGATAGCATCAACTGTGATATTTTCAAGTGCTGCTAAAGTAGGAGCATCTAGAGTAACTGTACCTGTAACTGTTTGTGTCGTTGGGAAGTTATCAACTGTTACCGTTGTATTTTCTAGTGCTGCTAATGTTGCTGTATCTAATGCAACCTCACCAGTAATGATATTGTCAACTGTGATATTCTCAAGTGCTGCCAAAGATGCTGCATCTAGAGAAACAGTTGTTTCTTCGAGTGCTGCCAATGTGGTCGCGCCAAGTTCAACTGTACCTGCAACTGTTTGTGTTACTGGGAAGTTATCAACTGTAACTGTGATATTCTCAAGTGCTGCTAATGTTGCTACATCAAGAGCAACTGTACCCGCAACTGTTTGTGTTGCTGGGAAGTTACTTACTGATATGTTACCAGTAACAGTTTGTGTGAGTGGGAAGTTGTCAACAGATATTGTGCCGCCATCAACTGTGATATTCTCAAGTGCGCTCAGTGTTGTTGCCGCAAGTTCAACTGCTGGTAGTGATATAACAGATACCGAACCACTGATTGGTTGTACTACTGGGAAGTTACCAACATTTACTGTGCCAGATACTGGCTGTAGTGCTGGGAAGTTACTCACTGCGACTGTACCACCGTCAATTGTGATATTCTCAAGTGCTGCTAGTGATGTAGCACCAAGTTCTATTGAACCAGCATCAATCGTAATGTTCTCAAGTGCTGCTAGTGATGTAGCACCAAGTTCAATAGTTTCAAGTGCTGCTAATGTAGTAGCACTAAGATTTACATCAGCAATAATAGAATCAATCGTAATATTTTCAAGTGCTGATAGGGATGCTGCGTCAAGTGCCACTGTACCATCAACTGTTTGTGTTGCTGGGAAGTTCAGAACATTTACATCTGTTGTTTCTAGCGCAAGGAGTGTAGCAGCATCCAACGCAACTGCTGGTAGAGCATCTATCGTGATGTTCTCAAGTGCTGTGAGTGATGCCGCATCAAGTGCTACCGTACCATCAACTGTTTGTGTTGCTGGGAAGTTACTTACTGTGATTGTACCACCATCAATTGTGATATTCTCAAGTGCTGATAGTGATGCTGCGTCAAGAGCAACAGTACCATCAACCGTGATAGAACCACCATTGTCTGTTATTGCTACTGGATTTGTAATACTATCAACTGTAATAGTTTCAAGTGCTGCTAATGTAGCCGCATCTAGAGCAACCGCTGGTAGAGCATCTATTGTAATATTCTCAAGTGCTACTAATGTTGCCGCATCAAGTGCTACTGCTGGTAGAGCATCTATTGTGATATTTTCAAGTGCTGCTAGTGTTGCTGCGGTTAATGATACCTCACCTGATACTGGTGGCAGAGTATCAACCGATACTGTACCATCAACTGTCAATGACCCGCCATTGTCTGTTACTGCTACTGGTTGATTTACTGTTACCGTACCAGATACTACTTGTGTCGCTGGGAAGTTATCAACAGTTACCGTGATGTTTTCAAGTGCTGCTAGTGTTGCTGCGTCCAATGTTACATCTGGTAGAGCAATAACAGACACAGCACCAGACACATTTTGTGTCGCTGGGAAGTTGCTGACTGTTACGGTCTGGTTAGCAGGGAAGTTACTTACTGCTACCGTGCCACTATCAATAGTAATGTTCTCAAGGGCTGCTAGTGAAGTAGCACCCAACTCCATTGTGCCAGCATCAATCGTAATATTCTCAAGTGCTGCGAGTGATGTTGGTCCTAAGTCAATAACTTCAAGTGCTGCCAATGATGGAGCATCTAGTGCTACTGTCTGTACTGCTGGATAGTTTAGAACATTCACATTTATTTCTTCAAGTGCCGCTTGTGTAACTGCGCCCAGTTCTATTGTGCCGGCTACCAGTTGAACCGCAGGGAAGTTATCAACTGTGACAGTAGTGTTCTCAAGTGCTGCCAATGTAGCAACATCGAGAGCAACCGCTGGCAGAGCATCTATTGTAATATTCTCAAGTGCTACTAATGTTGCCGCATCAAGAGCAACAGTACCATCAACTGTAATGGATCCGCCATTGTCTGTGATTGCTACTGGATTTACAATGCTATCAACAGTGATTGTTTCAAGTGCTGCCAATGTTGCTGCATCAAGAGCAACTGCTGGTAGAGCATCTATTGTGATATTCTCAAGTGCTGCTAATGTTGCGGCATCAAGCGTCACATCTGGTAGAGCATCTATTGTAATATTCTCAAGTGCTGTTAATGTTGCGGCATCCAACGCAATTGGTGATGTTACCGAATCGACAACTATATTGCCACCATCAATAGTGATATTCTCAAGTGCTGCCAATGTAGCCGCATCTAGTGTTACATCTGGCATCGCATCAATAGTAATATTCTCAAGTGCCGCGAGTGAGATAGCACCAAGATCAACTGTGCCATCAACTGTTAATGAGCCGCCATTGTCTGTTACTGCTACTGGCTGGTTAACAGTGACCGTACCATCAACTGTGATTGATCCGCCGCCGTCAACTATTGTTACTGGATTTGTTATACTATCAACTGTGATTGTTTCTAGTGCTGCCAATGTTGCCGCATCAAGTGTTACATCTGGCAGAGCATCAATCGTAACATTCTCAAGTGCTGCTAATGTAGTAGCACCCAACTCGATAGTTTCTAGCGCAAGGAGTGTAGCAGCATCCAACGCAACTGCCGGTAGAGCATCTATCGTGATGTTCTCAAGTGCTGCTAATGTTGCTGCCGTCAACGAAACTTCGCCAGTGATGGAATCAACGGTTATAGTGCCACCATCTACTGTGATATTCTCAAGGGCTGCCAAAGAAGTAGCACCTAACTCAATAACACCGGCATCAATCGTGATGTTCTCAAGTGCGGTAAGTGATGTTGCTCCGAGTTCAACTGTGCCACCATCAATAGTGATATTCTCAAGGGCTGCCAATGTTGCTGCGCCCATTTCAACTGTGCCTGCTACTAACTGTACAGCAGGGAAGTTATCAACGGTGACTGTAATGTTCTCAAGTGCTGCCAATGTAGAAGCGCCAAGAGAAACCGTTCCGTCAATCGTTTGGCTGGCAGGCCAGTTCAGAACATTCACATTTACTTCTTCAAGTGCTGCTAATGTAGCTGCATCAAGAGCAACTGCTGGTAGAGCATCTATTGTAATATTCTCAAGTGCTGCTAATGTCGCCGCATCAAGTGCTATTGGAGCAGTGATTGAATCGACAACTATATTGCCACCGTCAACTGTGATGTTTTCAAGTGCTGCTAATGATGCTGCGTCAAGAGCAACTGGGTTCACAATACTATCAATCGTGATTGTTTCAAGTGCTGCCAATGTAGCTGCGTCTAGTGCAACTGCTGGTAGAGCATCTATCGTGATGTTCTCAAGTGCTGCTAGTGTTGCCGCATCAAGTGCTATCGGAGCAATAACAGAATCGACCGTAATGCTTTCAAGTGCTGCTAATGTAGCCGCATCAAGAGCAACTGGTGCGGTGATCGAATCAACAACTATATTGCCACCGTCAACTGTAATATTCTCAAGTGCTGCCAGTGTTGCTACGTCAAGTGCTACTGCTGGTAGAGCATCTATTGTGATATTCTCAAGTGCTGCCAGTGTTGCTACGTCAAGTGCTACTGCTGGTAGAGCATCTATTGTGATATTCTCAAGTGCTGCCAATGTTGCCGCATCAAGTGCTATTGGTGCAGTGATCGAATCAACAACTATATTGCCACCGTCAACTGTAATGTTCTCAAGTGCTGCTAATGTTGTCGCACCAAGATCGATAACTTCTAATGCTGCTAATGTAGCCGCATCAAGAGCAACTGGTGCGGTGATCGAATCAACAACTATATTGCCACCATCAACTGTAATATTCTCAAGTGCTGCTAATGTAGCTACATCAAGAGCAACTGCTGGTAGAGCATCTATTGTAATATTCTCAAGTGCTGCTAATGTCGCCGCATCAAGTGCTACTGCTGGTAGAGCATCTATTGTGATATTCTCAAGTGCTGCCAATGTTGCCGCATCAAGTGCTACTGGAGCAGTGATTGAATCAACAACTATATTGCCACCGTCAATCGTGATATTCTCAAGTGCTGCTAATGTTGTCGCGCCAAGGTCTATGGTTTCAAGCGCAAGTAGAGTTGCCGCATCAAGTGCTATTGGTGCTGTGATGGAGTCAACAACTATATTACCACCGTCCACTGTAATATTCTCAAGTGCTGCTAGTGTTGCTGCTGCCAGAGACACCTCGCCTGTTATAGAATCTACTGTGATTGTGCCGCCATCAACTGTGATATTCTCAAGTGCTGCTAATGATGCTGCGCCAAGTTCAATCGTGCCAGCATCAATCGTTACATTTTCAAGAGCCGTTAATGATACTGGCCCAAGTTCAACTTGTCCTGCGTCAATCGTGATGTTCTCAAGTGCTGCTAATGTAGGAGCATCAAGTGCCACTGTTTGTAGCGCAGGCCAGTTTAGAACATTTACATCTATTTCTTCAAGTGCTGCTAATGTTGCCGCATCAAGCGTGATTGGTGCTGTGATGGAGTCAACAACTATATTGCCACCGTCAACCGTAATGTTTTCAAGTGCTGCTAATGTTGCCACATCTAGTGCAACTGGATTTACAATACTATCAACAGTGATTGTTTCAAGTGCTGCTAATGTCGCCGCATCTAGTGCTATCGGAGCAATAACAGAATCAACTGTGATGTTCT
>UPTN01000557.1_pt1 | contig 18887 bp, 18 predicted proteins | sample 2160111 | NCBI WGS metagenome assembly UPTN01 (sample SAMN06265058, study PRJEB28932) | marine metagenome | isolation source: Columbia River Estuary | place: USA:Columbia River Estuary, USA | collected 2014-05-05
TGTTTATAATTTTACAGATGTAATTGGGTTTTTGCCAGAATCTATGTTAATCATGCTGCATGCTGGGCCGGGAATGAGCATTACCAAACCACTAGCAAATTATTCAGAAAATAAATATACTTTTTTAAATGGACTCATTGGAATGGAAATTCATTATCGACTATCCCGGAAGCTTTCCATTTTAGGAGATATGGGCTATGCGAAAAGTTTCTCAGGAAAGAACAAATATGATACTGCTCTTGAGGGGTTTTCCTTTAATGGTGATTTAGTTTATGGTACTATTGGTATTTCAGTAGCGCTTAGTGGATGTAGATATTGTAATTAATGAACAAAGAAAGGATTATTTTAGGTATTGACCCTGGAACCACTATTATGGGTTTTGGGCTAATTAGAGTGCGCAATAAAAAAATGGAGTTTTTACAGCTTAATGAACTCAATTTGAAAAAATATGATGATCATTATTTAAAGCTTAAACTGATTTTTGAACGAACTATTGAGCTAATTGATACACATCATCCAGATGAAATTGCGATAGAAGCTCCTTTTTTTGGGAAAAACGTGCAAAGTATGCTTAAGTTAGGACGAGCGCAAGGTGTGGCAATGGCCGCGGGCTTATCAAGACAAATTCCGATTACGGAATACTTACCTAAAAAGATAAAAATGGCAATAACTGGTAACGGAAATGCGAGCAAAGAACAAGTCGCAAAAATGTTACAAAGTATGTTGAATTTAAAAACGTTGCCTAAAAACTTAGATGCCACAGATGGGTTAGCGGCAGCTGTATGTCATTTCTATAATTCTGGAAAAGTAACTGTCGGTAAAAGTTATTCTGGTTGGGAAAGTTTTGTGAAACAAAATAAAGATAAGATAGACTGATTTATCTTTGTCAATGCTGTTACGGCAGTAATCATCATTAAAAAAATTAAGCTATCGCAGGAATATATATACATATACCATTTTGTAAGCAAGCATGTCACTATTGTGATTTTCATTTTTCTACATCTTTTAAGAAAAAAGATAAGTTACTTGAAGCTCTAGTAAAAGAATTGAAGCTGCGTAAAAGTGAACTTCAAAATCAAACTATTGAAACTATTTATTTTGGAGGAGGGACTCCTTCTTTATTGACATCAAAAGAATTAGGGACATTAATTTCTGAAGTCTATAATAACTATCAGGTTACAGAAAAACCAGAAATTTCTTTAGAAGCCAATCCAGATGATTTAACAAACCAGCGAATTAATGAATTGGCAAAGACCCGAATCAATCGGCTAAGTATTGGCATTCAATCTTTTTTTGAAGATGATTTACAGAGTATGAATCGTGCGCATAATTCTACCGAGGCGAAAGAATGTCTGCAAGAAGCTACCAAATATTTTGAGAATATTAGTATTGATCTAATTTACGGTATTCCGGAGATGAGTTTGGAAAAATGGAATGAGAATTTAGAACAAGCATTCAGTTTGGGAATCAATCACATATCAAGTTATGCCTTAACGGTTGAACCTAAGACTGCATTGGATACATTTATTAAAAAAGGAACGTATCCACCAATTGATGAAGAGTTAGCTTTACTACATTTCAATCACTTAATGGTTGAAACTGAAAAACAAGGTTTCGTACACTACGAGATTTCAAATTTTGGAAGACCAAAATATTACTCAAAGCATAATACAAGTTATTGGTATGGTAAATCCTATATAGGTATTGGTCCATCAGCACATTCATTTAACGGCTCAATAAGAAGTTGGAATGTCTCAAATAATTCAAAATACATAAATAGTATTTCTAAGAATATATTACCAAGGGAATCAGAAACACTTACAATCAATGACCAGTTTAATGAGTATGTAATGACGGGATTGAGAACAATTTGGGGAGTTTCATTAAAAAAAATACAGAATGATTATGGAATTGACTTTAAAGAACATTTACTAAGTAATGCCGGAAAATATATAGAAAAAGAATTACTTGTTGTTACTCCAACTAATCTCGAGGATAATTGTGATAAAAAATTGCGAACCACACAAAAAGGTAAGTTTTTAATAGACGGAATTGCTTCAGATTTATTTATGATTTGATTATATTTGAGCATGATTGCTACAATAGAAACGAATTCTAGAAAATACAAAATAGACTTATCAAAACCTCTCGACATTTCAATACCACTAATTGCATCAAAAAAAAATGTGAATGCCTGGTATATTGATGAACCAATTATTGAACCTGTTGTTATTGATGGTTGGACAGCTTCTGTGGCTGAAGGTGCTTCTGTTAACTTTAATAATATAAAATTTAACCCACATGCTCATGGTACTCACACAGAATGTGTTGGGCATATTACCAAAGAAACACACAGCATCAATAAAAATTTAAAGCAGTATTTTTTTTTTGCAGAAGTAATTACTGTTGCTCCGGAAAATTATAATGAAGATTATATCATATCAAAAAAACAACTTCAATTTGCAATAGGTAATAAAAAGAGAGATGCTTTAGTTATAAGAACCATGCCAAATACGAGAGAAAAATTACAAGCTCAATACTCAAATACAAATTGGCCCTATTTTCAAAAAGAAGCTATGGATTATATAGTAAAAAAAGGGATAAAACACCTTTTAATAGATTTGCCAAGTGTGGATAGAGAAAAAGATGGAGGGGAATTACATTGCCATAATGCATTTTGGAATACAAAGGGTAAATTAAGATTAGACGCTACAATAACAGAGTTTATTTATGTAGCAAATAAAATAACTGATGGAACTTATTTTTTAAACCTGCAAATTGCACCATTTGAAAATGATGCCTCACCAAGTAAGCCTATACTCTATAAAATTGAGTAATTCATTTTTTGGAATACTAATTGCTTAAGTATAATTATAACTAATATTTATCAAATAAACATGGAAGCTTTTTTAGGAATCATAATAGGAGTATTAATGAGCTTAGGTATTATCACTTATTTAAAATCTCTTAAGAAAAAGCAATTGGTACAATCCCAATCTGTATTACTATTGGACAAAATAAAAACAGTTTGTAAATTCATAACTGTTGAAGGTGATTTTGCTGAAATTTATCATTATGAAGATGTTAAAGAACGATTTTTGAAAATGGTTTCGAGTAGAAAGAAAGCTTTATTGATCATAAATGCAAAAGCTCACGTGGGCTTTGATTTATCAAAAATTGAACTACGAGCAGATAATAATAATAAAAAAATATTACTTCAAAAGTTTCCTCAACCTGAAGTTTTATCTATTGAAACTGATTTAAACTATTATGACAAATCTGATGGTTTGTTTAACAAATTTATTGCTTCAGATCTAACGGGCTTAAACCTAGAAGCAAAACAACATATTCAGGATAAAATACCGAAAAGTGGTTTAATTCAAGCAGCTCAAAATGAGGCCTTGAATACAATTCATTTAATAGAGAATATTGTTGAAACAATAGGTTGGGAACTTGATTATTCTGCATTAAAAATTGAAAGTGATCATCAAAAAACTATAAAATAAATTTGTTTTGATAAACATTGATCAAATAAGAGAATACTGTTTATCCAAAAAAGCTGCAACAGAGAGTTTCCCTTTTGATGAGCATACATTAGTATTTAAAGTTATGGGTAAAATGTTTTTAATGGCGCCACTTAACAATTGGGAACATGGAGAAGCATCTGTAACCATAAAATGTGATCCGGAATATACGATTGAATTAAGAGAGCAATACGAAAGTATTTATCCAGGACCTTATGTGAGTAATAAACATTGGAATGCTTTGTCTCTTTTTAAAAATGAGTTAAAACCAAAACTTGTATTTCAACTTATAGATCATAGTTACGAAATGGTAATAAAAGGAATGACAAAAAAAATGAAAGAAGAATTAAAAGCACTATAAATTTGTATTATTGCATCATAAAAACATAACAATGAGTATAGCTAGAGAATTACAAAAAAGATGTCAAGATAAATGTGAGTTATGTGGAAGCGTTGAACCGCTAAAAGCATACAATCTTCCCCCATTAAAAGAAGAAAACTTAGATAACACATTAATGGCATGTAATATATGTACTAGTCAAATTGAAAATCCGGACACAACAGATGCCAATCATTGGAGATGTTTAAATGACAGTATGTGGAGTGAGCATAAAGCAGTTCAAATAGTGGCTTGGAGAATGTTATCTAGACTAAGAGACGAAGGTTGGCCTAAAGATTTATTGGACATGATGTATCTAGATGAGGAAACTCTGGAATTTGCAAAAGCGACAGGTGAAGGAGAAGCTGATCCTGAAAAATTAATTCATAGAGATGTTAACGGTGTTGTTTTGCAAGCTGGTGATTCTGTGGTGCTTATTAAGGATTTAAAAGTAAAAGGATCAAGTTTGGTTGCTAAACAAGGCACAGCTGTTCGTAGAATTTCTTTAGACCACGAAAATGCTAAATTCATTGAAGGTAAAGTTGGTCCAACTCAAATAGTTATTATCACAGATTACGTCAAAAAATTGTAATTCTATTTATGTAGCGAAAACACTTCATTGTTAATGCGTAATAAGCTACATATTAATAAATTGTATTTATTAAATGACGAAGAAGTCATATTATATATGTATATTTATAAGGCTTCATTAAAGCATTTTTATTTCGTCAATCAATTTTATTCTAAGGGGTTTTGAGCAATCATTATTGTTGAAGGCTGTCATATACTAACTTAAATTTGAGATATGAAAATCATAAAACACATCACTAAAAGCTTACTTCTTTTAATTTTATTTTTACCAACAACCATTTTTTCCCAATCACAAGATCCATTATTTGTCAAAGTAAAAACTATGCATTGGAATATGAATCTTGATGATTTTTCAATGGATGATTGGAAAGCTACAGAACTAGAATATTTTGAAAAAGTTATAATGCAAAATGAATATATTTTGTCAACTACTGTGTTACAGCATCATTTTACTGATGATAGCTCAGAAGTTTTATTTATTACGTCATTTAGCTCATGGAATAACATTGATTTAGCAACTCAACGTACAAATGAATTGGTTGAAAAAACGTGGCCAAATCCAGAAGATCGCAGAGCGTTCTTAAATAAACAAGCGATGTTTTATGCCAATGAGCATTCCGATGAGATTTACAAAAGTATTCCTGGAGCAAAACGTTTAGAAGAAACAGATTTACCGTTATTATACTATGTCAGAACGAGCTATTATACATTTCCTGAAGATGGTACAAAAGAAGAATTTCAAACACTGTTGAATCAGTATAATGAAGTTGTTACGCATCAAAATGAATTTTATAAAGGATATTATCCACAAATGCATTATTATGGAGCAGATAGAACGGAATTTTTAGAAGTGTTTTGTGCAGAAACTCTAGCCGGATTGGAAAAAGGAATTGCAAAACAAGGAGAATTGTTTAGAGCAAATTGGTCAGATCAAACTAAACAAGATGAGTATAATGATAAGTATGACAAATACTTAACAGGAATACATAGTGACAGAATTTTTAGCTCTGTACCTGATTTATATAAGCCATTACCTCAAAATTAAAATGCTGTTTTAAATGAGTTTTCTTTGTTTGTAAGCTGATGGAGACATTTGCTTGACAGTTTTAAATTGTCTATTAAAATTAGAGATGTTATTAAATCCAGACTGATCTGCAATTTCTGCAATTGACAACTCTTTTTCAGTCATTAGTAATTTACAAGCATTCTCAATGCGCAACTCATTTAAAAATCTAAAATAAGACTTGTTTGTTCTTTTTTTAAAATACTTACAAAATGCATTTTTTGTCATTGCTGATACTTTAGCTACGTCGTCTAAACTAATCTGATTTTGATAATTTCGCATCGTGTAGTCCATGACGTCGCGCATACGGTTTCCCTCACTATCTGAATATTTTTTATCATAAATAAATGAAGAAAGCGCTTGATGATTTGATTTAGACAAAATTTTCAAGATATCTAAACATGTAATAAAACGCTGCAATTTATTATTTAATTCTAGTTGTAAAAATAATTTTTCAAGCGTATTAGTTGGAGATTTCACTTTAAACCCATGAACTACTTTTATAAAAAAAGGACGTAAATCTCCTAATTCTTCAAGTTTAAAAAAAGATTCACCAAATGCAGTTTTTGTAAAAAAAAGGGAAACCATTTTTGAGGTTGTTTTTAAGGTGATATCACTCTTAAAAACATGTGGCAAATTACTTCCTAGTGCTAATACATCTCCTTTTTTATAATAATTTATGGTATCACCAACGATTAATGTACCCGCACCTTCAACAATATAGCTTAACTGAATTTCTTCATGTTGATGAAACTTATCATAGAAAATGATTTCCTTATCAATTTGATAAATTAGAGCATCATGCTCAGGTTTTGGGATTTGAAATGGTAAGACTTTCATAGTTTGTCAAATTTATACAATTAAATATTACGCAAATAATATTCAATTAGATAATAAATTAAAATATTATGGATAATATAGTACTTAATTTGGATAAAAACTCATTATTTAAACTTTAGATTCTGTATTACTTTTATCAAAACAAAATTAATTACAATGAAATTACAATGGGATGGCGTAATGCCAGCCGTGTTTACATGGTTGAAAGAGTCAAAATCTGGCTCTCTTGAAATTGACCTTGATGCAACACAAAAACAGGCCGCAGGTATTTTAAAAGCTCAAGGAAAGGGAGGAAGCAGAATGAGCGGACTTGTCGGTTCTGGAACTCTGGGTGAGAATAGCTACCTGAGCATCAAACAGCGTCTTTCCTTACTCAAATCCCTTTCTGAGGTTGCTAAAGAATACAATGTCCCGTTGATTAGCGGAGCAGCAGCAGAAACTAAGGAAGAACTTGCCAAAATCGTTGAAGGACTTGCAACAGTTGGAGTTGATACAGTCATGGTCATGCCACCAAAAACTAAGGCGGTTCCTTCTGAAAAAGAAATGTATGAGTACTATGCACTTTCTGAAGAAACTGCAAAAGATGTAGGCGTTACAATTATGCCTTATAACAATCCTGATGCAGCTGGTTATCATGCGCTCTCAATAGACCTTCTTAAAAGACTTTCTGTTCTTCCTAAGGTAACTGCTCTTAAAATATCGACTATAGATGTTTCAATTATTGAAACCTTGGTGTTAGAGAACAAAGAATTAAAAGTTTTGGCAGGAGTAGACACAGTCACTGTATATGCAGGACTCGCTGGAGCAAGTGGCGGGATTACAGGTGTAGGTACTATCTTCCCAAAAGCAAGTGTTACTATGCAGGAGTATGTTTTAAATGGAGAATGGGCTGAGGCAAACAAAATTTCTCAAGCTTTAAATTCATTATCGTATCTGGATGCTCAGCCACTGCTTATGGAATATCTTAAACTTGCTATGGGAATTCATCATAATGATGTTGCTGGAGGGCTTCGTACCTTTGGTAAGAAATTAACTCAACAGCAAATCGATGATGTCCGTGCAAGATATATGCTGGCAAAAGAAAGACTTGAAATTCTGGACTTAATAGGTTAAGCCTTTCAAATATTACAAGAATGAAAAATCGCTTTGGAGATCGTTTTGCAATCTTTTGTGGAGTAGATACATTGGCTTTAGAAAGTACATTAATGGGAGCAGATGGATTGGTTTGTGCATTGTCTACAGAAACAGTAGCAATTAACAATTTGGTAAATGCAGTTAGAATTCAAGAGGCTATCGAAATTTATCGTTGGTTTTTACCGTTGCTAGAGTTAGATATTAGTACTAAATTAGTGCAGAATATTAAATTGGCAGAAGTAACAACAGGAATTGGAACAGAAAATGTTCGTGAACCACGTTTACTATTAGCAGGAGCAGAAAGGAAAGAGTTCTAAAAATTATTGAAGATTCAATGAAAACAAGAACTACATTGCCAGAGTATAAACATTTATAAAAACATTGTTCTGAACTGGATTCAGAATCTAAAATATGTATGTTAGAAATTAGACCAACATGCGAAAATTGTAACAAATCATTACTATTTGATTCTCAAGAGGCAATGATTTGTACGTTTGAATGCACCTTTTGTTTTGAATGTGTCGAAACAATTTTAAAGCATGTTTGTCCTAACTGTGGAGGTGGATTTGAAAAACGACCAATTAGACCCAAAGATTTATTAGAAAAACATCCTGTTTCAACAAAAATAGTGCACAAACCTATTGATGTTGAAACTCACTTAAAAAAATTAAATATTCAATGATTAGCGGAAAAAATTATATAGGAAATCAATTATCAGCAACAGGTAACAAAACATTTAAAACGTTTAATCCTTTGTTAAATATTGAAAATCAATGGAAAATTACTGAAGCTTCAAATGCTGAAGTAAATCAAGCGGCGGAATTAGCAGCCGAAGCGTATAAGACATATTCAAAAATATCTGGAGCTAGAAAAGCAGAATTTCTCAGAGCAATAGCAGATGAAATTGAAGCTTTAGGAGATGATTTATTACAAGTATATTCTTCAGAAAGTGGATTGCCAAATGGCAGAGCAATGGGAGAAAGAGGGAGAACTCTCGGTCAATTGCGTGCCTTTGCAAATCATGTCGAAGAAGGTAACTGGGTAGATGCGTCAATTGATACTGCACAACCAGAACGCAAACCTATGCCAAAGGTAGATTTAAGAAAAATGAATGTCGCTTTAGGTCCAGTTGTAGTTTTCGGAGCATCAAACTTTCCATTTGCATTTTCAACTGCTGGAGGAGATACAGCAGCAGCATTTGCTGCTGGATGTCCTGTAATTGTGAAGTCACACCCAATGCATGCAGCAACTGGCGAAATGGTATCTAGTGCAGTAATTAAAGCTGCAGAAAAAACGGGTATGCCTAATGGCGTATTTTCAAACCTCAATAGCAGTGGTATTGAAGTTGGACAAGTTTTAGTGCAGCATCCAAAGGTTAAAGCTGTTGGTTTTACTGGAAGTATTAGAGGTGGTCGTGCCTTATTTGATATAGCAGCAAAACGCGATGAACCAATTCCGGTATTGGCAGAAATGGGAAGCGTAAATCCGGTGATTATTTTGCCACATGCATTACAAAATAGAGCTAATGCTTTGGCTAAAACATATGCTGGTTCAATAACTTTAGGAACTGGGCAATTTTGTACAAATCCAGGTTTAATAATAGGGTTGAAATCAGATGGACTAACAACTTTTGTAAAAACTTTAGCTGAAGAAATTGTAAAAATAGAACCTTCATGTATGTTGCATCCAAACATTGCTGGAGCTTATGAAGCTAATAAAGCTAATGCCATGGCTCAAAATGGCATTGAAGTTTTAGCTGGTTATGAAGCAGATGTCAAACCTAATTATGCAAGACAATTTGTAACGACTGTTGAAGGGGATACGTTTTTAAATAATCCAACATTACATCACGAAGTTTTTGGCCCGTTTTCATTAGTTGTTCAATGTGAAAACAAGAAGCAATTAGAAGAAATAATTTCGAATTTAGAAGGGCAATTAACGGGAACAATTATTTCAGATGATAACGAAATTGAAACATTTACATCAATAGTAAATGCCTTACAAAATAGAGTCGGACGAATTATTTTTAATGGTGTGCCTACAGGAGTTGAAGTCTGTCCGTCAATGCTTCACGGAGGGCCTTATCCAGCATCTACAGATAGTCGTTTTACAGCAGTTGGTGTAGATTCTATTAAGCGCTTTGTAAGACCTTTTAGTTATCAAGATTGGCCAAATGAATTACTTCCAGACGAGTTGAAAAATGATAATCCTCTGGATATTCTGAGAAATATAAATGGTAAGCATACTACACAAAAAATATAATAGCTAAATCATAATTTATGAAATATCTTAAACTATTAGTTGTCTTTGTTCTACTCAGTGTAATGTCTTTTAAGCAAGCATCTGATTCTGATAAGTTAAATGCAATTATTGCAAAATATGAAGCAGAAAGAAATTATGAGTTTAAGAGAAATGAATCCTTAGAAAGCACTATTAAATATTATCAGGCCGAATCTGATTTTGCAAAGAATTTAAAAGCGGAATTAGAAAAAGTTCCTGTTGAAAATTTATCTGAAACCGAAAAAATTTCAAGGGAGTTATTACTGTTTGTATTACAAGATGATATGGATACAAATACCTATAAAATGTACTTGAATACTATTACAAACGAATCTGCTTTTCATTTGAATTTAAGCAGAATGGGTAATAGGAATATTGAAAATAAAAAGCAGGCAAAGAGTTATCTAAAACGACTTGATGATTTACCTAAACGTGTTGATTATAATATAAGCATATTAAGAGCAGCAATCAAGGAAGGTAAGGCTCAGCCAAGAGCAGTTTTTAATAATTATGATGATACTTACAATAAACATATAGTTTCAAATATTACTAAAAGCGAATTTTTTAAACCTTTTCTAAAGTTGCCGGAATCATTTTCAGAAACTTTAAAAGATTCTATTGTAACGGTTGCGAAAACAAGTATTCAGCGAAATGTAGTTGATGAATATAAAAAAATTAAAAACTTCTTTGAAAATGAATATTTGCCTAATACAAGAAAGGGATTAGGAATTTCTACAACACCAAACGGTGCAGATTTTTATCAAAATAGGATTAATTTTTTCACAACCAGTAATCAATATACCGCTGATGATATTCATCAAATAGGATTAAAGGAAGTCGCGAGAATAAGGTCTGAAATGCAAAGCATTATTGATGGTTTAGGGTTTAAAGGTAGTTTTGCTGATTTTATTCAGTTTCTTAGAACTGACGAACAGTTCTATCCTAAAACAGCAGATGAATTATTAATGTTTGCACGTGATATTTCCAAAAGAATTGATGCTGAATTACCAAAATACTTTAAGACATTACCTAGGAAACCTTATGGAGTTGTTCCTGTGCCAGCAGATCTCGCTCCAAATTATACAGGAGGAAGATATTCAGGTTCATATAGTGAAACTACAGCAGGGTTCTATTGGGTAAATACATATAATTTACCGAGCAGAACCTTGTATACAATTCCTGCCTTAACAGCACATGAAGCGGTCCCAGGACATCACTTACAAATCTCATTAAATAATGAGTTGCCTAAAACAATTCCGGCTTTTAGAAGAGGGTTATATTTATCAGCATATGGAGAAGGTTGGGGATTATACTCAGAATATTTAGCCGATGAAATAGGGATCTACACAACACCTTATGAAAAATTTGGTCAGCTAACTTATGAAATGTGGCGAGCATGTAGATTAGTTGTTGATACTGGAGTTCATGCTAAAGGGTGGACGAGACAACAAATGATTGATTATATGTCTGAAAATACAGCATTGTCAATTCATGAGGTTACAACTGAAACTGATCGTTATATTTCGTGGCCAGGACAAGCTATTTCTTATAAAATTGGGGAAATAAAGATAAGAGAACTGCGTGAAAAAGCTGAAAAAGCATTAAGTGATAAATTTGATATTCGTGAGTTTCATGAAGTGATTCTAGAGGAGGGCACTGTGACACTTTCAATTATGGAAAAACGTATGGATGATTATATAGATAAAAAATTAAATGAGTAGAACAAAGTTTGTTTGTATTGACGCGCATACTTGCGGGAATCCTGTTAGAGTAATTACCGAAGGTCATCCTAACTTGATCGGTAATACAATGAGTGAAAAGCGTCAACACTTTTTAAAAGAATACGATTGGATTAGAAAGGGACTAATGTTTGAGCCTAGAGGGCATGATATGATGAGTGGGAGCTTTTTATTTCCTCCTCACAATCCAGAAAACGATTTTGCTATTTTATTTATTGAAACTTCTGGTTGTTTGCCCATGTGTGGTCATGGAACAATAGGCACCATAACTATTGCAATTGAAGAGGGGTTAGTAACTCCAAAAATTCCAGGAAAAATCAAAATGGAAGCACCAGCCGGTCTAGTAGAAATTGAATATCAACAAACTAATGGTAAAGTTGATTGGGTAAAATTAACCAATGTAAAAAGTTATTTAGCAGCAGAAAACTTAACTGTTGAATGTCCTGAGTTAGGACCAATTATCTTTGATGTAGCTTACGGAGGAAACTACTATGCTATTGTAGACCCTCAAAACAATTTTTCAGGAGTTCATGATTTTACGGCAGGCAAAATTGTACAATACTCACAGGTAGTAAGAGAATGTATTAATGAAAAATATCCAGGGATGTTTATTCATCCAGAGAATAATACCATTAGGGACGTAACACATATGTTATGGACAGGAAACCCAATTGATCCAGCATCATCAGGCAGAAATGCCGTGTTTTATGGTGATAAAGCGATAGACCGTTCTCCTTGTGGAACCGGAACCTCAGCTAGGTTAGCACAATTACACGCTAAAGGAAAACTAAAAGTTGGAGAATCATTTATTCATGAAAGTTTTATTGGGAGTAAATTTATTGGTAGAGTTGAAAAAGAAACCACTTTAGATGGTAAATCAGCAATAATACCTAGCATACAAGGTTGGGCTAAAGTTTATGGCTATAACACTATTTTTATTGATGATGACGATGACCCTTACGCTCACGGGTTTCAAGTAATTTGATTATTTAAGTTAAATATAATGGATAAAAATATTTTAATTATTGGGGGCGGAATTATTGGATTAAGTTCTGCTTACTACCTTCAAAAAGAAGGACATCAAGTAACGGTTGTAGATCAGTCTAATTTAGACGCTGGAGCATCTTATGTCAATGCTGGGTATTTATCACCTAGTCATCTAATTCCTTTATCAGCACCAGGAGTAATGAAAAAAGGCCTGAAATGGATGTTTAATCCGTCAAGTCCGTTATATATTAAACCACGCTTAGATGCTGAATTTTTAAAATGGTCCTGGGCATTTAATAAATCATGTAATCAACAGCATGTTGAAAAAGCAGCGCCCATAATCAGAGATATAACAGTATTGAGTCAAGAACTAATGACTGATATTAAAAGGGGAGATGGGTTTACATTTCATTACGATAAAAAAGGGCTTTTGATGTTATGTCAGACTGAAAAAATGCTGGAAGAAGAGATTAAGATTGCTGAATACGCTAAAGAATTAGGTCTTGAAGCTAAAGAAGTTAATGCGGAAGAGATAAAATTAATGGAGCCAAATGCTAAAATTAAAACTATTGGCGGCGCTTATTTTGAGTGTGATCATCACTCCACACCTCATGAATTTATGACTGAGCTGAAAACTCATTTAACCAGTAATGGCGTTAAAATTTTTGGTAATGAGAAGGTCGAAGATATTATGGTGAAAAATGGTGCAATTGATTCCGTTAAAACTAATAAGCAAGTGTTTAATATTGATGAGGTTGTTATGGCTGCTGGATCTTGGACAGGTACATTAGCAAAGAAATTAGGAGTAAAATTATTACTACAAGCAGGTAAAGGTTATAGTATTAATACTGAGATTGATACGGGGATTACGATTCCGGCAATTTTAGCTGAAGCTAAAGCAGCTGTAACACCAATGAATGGTTTTACACGTTTTGCAGGTACTATGGAAATAGCTGGCATTAATCACAATATTAATAAAGTTCGCGTTGATACTATAGCGAAAGCTGCTTCACAATATTACCCAAATGTTAAAATCACACAAATAGAAAAAGAAAATGCGGCTTGTGGTTTGCGCCCTGTATCCCCTGATGGGTTGCCTTATATAGGAAGGTCTCAGAAATGCAATAACCTTACTATAGCTGCTGGACATGCAATGATGGGTTGGAGTATGAGTACTGGAACAGGTAAATTAGTTTCAGAAATTATTTCTGAACAAAACCCTTCATTAGACCTAGAGCCATTTAGTCCTGACAGAAAATTTAAATCAAATTAAATTATAAAAATATGATTGGTATTGGAGGATCAACAATTGAAATTGAATTAAATGCTATTTCTTCAAAAGCATATTTAGTTGATCCGATACAAAAATTCGAATTCCAACTACGTATTGATAAAGCTTGTAAGTTAATGCAAGATGAAAATGTTTCTGCAATGTATTTGCATGCAGGCAACAACTTATATTATTTTACTGGCATGCGTTGGTCTGCTAGTGAACGCATGGTTGGAGCAGTTTTATTTAAAAATGGGACACTTGTTTATATTGCTCCGGAATTTGAAAAAGGAACAATTCTAGATTTTATGCTCATTGACGGAAATGTAAAATGCTGGGAAGAACATGAATGTCCTTTTCAATTGTTTGGAAAAATTTTAGCTCAAAACAATGTTATTGAAACGGAAGTTTATATTGATGAAACTGCTCCCTATTTTATAACTGATGGCATTGATAAAACTAATCCAAAACTTAATCTAGCAAATGCTAAATCTATTATTGCCGAATGTAGAATGATAAAATCATCAAATGAGATTGCCATTATACAGCATGCAATGAATATTACACTTGAGGTACAAAAAGCCACTGCTAGAATATTAAAAATAGGTATAAGTGCAAAAGAGGTCACAGATTTTATTAATGAAGCACATAAGCGCTACGGCATTATATCTGGATCGTATTTTTGTATTGTTTTATTTGGCAAAGATTCGTCATTTCCACATGGTGTAAAAGCACCTAAAAATTTAGAACTAAATGACGTTGTTTTAATTGATACAGGATGTGTGCTCCATGATTATATTTCAGATATTACCAGAACATATGTTTTTGGAGAGATAAATAATGAGCAAAGACGGATTTGGAATATTGAAAAGCAAACCCAACTAGCTGCTTTTGATGCTGCTCAATTAAATCAAACCTGCGCTTCAGTGGATGATGCGTCCAGAGACATATTAGATTCACATGGATTGGGGCCGGATTATAAATTACCTGGTTTACCGCATAGAACTGGTCACGGAATCGGTCTTGATATTCATGAATACCCTTATATAGTTCGTGGTAACAATACACGCTTAAAATCAGGAATGTGTTTTAGTAATGAGCCTATGATTTGTATTCCCAATAAATTTGGAATACGACTCGAAGATCATATTTATATGACCAATGATGGCCCGAAATGGTTTACAGAACCTTCGCATACTATTGAGAACCCATTTGGATTATAACATAGATAATTAAAAATCAACATTTTTAATATCCATTCGCATATTAATGAGATGCTTTTTCATGCCAGCTTTTTCATAAGCTCTAATCCCGGAAGGATTGTCTTCATAAACGTCCAGACGTATTTCGTTAATGTTTCGATCCTTACACCATTTTAAAAGCACATCCATAATCAGTTTGTTATAACCATTACCTCGATGTTTTTCTGGAACAAACATAAACCCTAAGTAACCGTGTTTATCATGTTTTAGATATGGCCTTCCAGATTCAATTTTAGCATATCCTGAAGCTACTAATTCATTGTTTAATTCTACAACATATAGATCCGAATTTTCTTTAAGCATAATTTCAGATAAATCATAATACACAACGTCACCATCATTTATTGTTGGATCCATTGGACGTTCTGCCTCAACGAGTCCATTCATAAATTCCATTAAAATTGGAAGATCTTCTTGAGTCGCTTTTCTAACTATAGGTTTCATAATTTAAGATGAAGTGTCTGCAATAATTTTCCATTTACCATTTATCTTTTTAAAGATAATCATAAACACGCCATTTGCATCGCCTAAATTGCGTGTCAAATGATATTCTCCCATAACAAAATATGACTCGTTATTAATTTGTGAGATATCATTTATTGTGAAGTTTAGTGTTCCGGTGTGATCTTTAGTTGGATAGCGTTTTTTGTAATTATCTAAGGTAGTTTGCCAACCATATTTTAATCCTGCCGCACCATAAAATTTTAGCGAATCACTTTTCCAGTACCCTTCCATAAAAGCATCAATATCATTGGCTGACCATGCTTTTTCTTGTTCTTTTAGTATGGAGACAATGGTTTGTTTGTCTTCTTTTTCAGAATTTGACGAACATGAAATTAGAGAGCACACTATGGTAAATAATAGAATAATCTTTTTCATAATTAATTAGTTTTTGGTTCTATGGTAAATGAATAGGAATAGTTTTTATTCGCCTGAATGGTATATTCAGGATGAACAAGTCGTCCCCAAGATGTGTCACCACCAACTCCCATTTGAAGAAAATCAATATTCCATTGAATAATGCTTCCAAGCTTGATATCTGCACCATGTTTTTTTGTTACTGGAACTAATCCTGATGCAGATTCTGCACCATCGTTTGAGTTAAAATCAATTTCTTTCATATTAAATGGCCAAACACTCGTGTTTAACAATTGATTTGAAGATAAGTATAAAGTTATATCACCTGACGAAACCTCCATCCATCTAACATCCGTCTTGTTTCCTGTTTCTTGAGGGCGTGAGTAATATTCAAATTGATCTTTGATATTTCCTGAATATAAACCTGTTTTTTGACCAGTTTTTCTATCCCAATAACTTTCTTTTGGACCTTTTCCGTACCATTTAACATCAGTGAAATTATTGCTCAATGTCATATACATACCAAGTCTTGGAATATTTGGCAGTTCTTTCTTAATTGAGATATATGTGTAGTCGATTTCTAATTGTCCATTTGAATGTAATCGATACCACACAGATACTTTTGCGTTTTTTGTAGGTGTTGAATACTCAACTTTAAAAACAACCTTATCATAAACATTGATTGGTTTTGATACTAATTTTGAAGTATAATTATATGTAGCATCTTGCCATGATTTTGCCCATTTATCCATGCCATTTCCTAAGTCGTTATCCGTTGGTGGTCTCCAGAAATTTGGACGAATGGCTTGATTTGTGATTACTTTACCATCAAATAGCCATGACAAAATTTCACCAGAAAATGGATTAATTTTGAGTTCTACCTGATTATTTTTAATTTGAATACCATCATCAAAAGTTTCAACTTCTAAAACATCTCCTCCAGAATTAGAAGATGATAAATGAAGGCCTTTGTTAAGAATGAATTGATCCCAGGCTACTTCATGTCCTTTGGGAATCATTTTAGTGACCTCTTTTTGAATCAAACTAACTTCCAAAATGAATTCACTTTCAGGAATGAACATGTCGGGAATTTCAGGAAACTTTAATGTTATTATTGATTGTGGAGAAACATCGATGTCAATTTCTGATTTCAAAAGAGAGGGTTTTCCATCAACTAATAATTTTATACTAATAGTTTTATCTGATAAATCGGAGAAATAGTTTTTGTTTTCTATTTCAATAATACCATTGTCTAAATAATTAAACTGAACAGGTTCATACACTTTTTTAACCTCTGATAAATGTGGATGTGGATTTCTATAAGGGTCAACCAATCCATTATTCAAGAAATTACCATCCGTAGGTAAATCTGGATGATAATCATGTCCGTAAGCTAAGTAAGGTTTTCCGTTTCCGTCTTTATACTCCAAACTTTGATCTACCCAATCCCAAATATAACCACCCTGAAGATTATCATAGGATTTAATAATGTCCCAATAATCTTGTAGATTTCCAACGGAATTCCCCATAGCATGGGCATATTCAATCATGATAGATGGTTTATCGGAATCTGATTTTCCGTGATTAATTAAATATTCAGGTTTTGGATACATTGGGCAATAGACATCTGTGTAATCTTCTTTTCCAGCAGGTTCATATTGCACAATTCTGTTATCATCGTTTTCTTTTAACCATTTGTAAGTTGCTCTGAAAATATCACCTTCACCAGCTTCATTACCTAATGACCAAGAATAAATAGACGGATGGTTTCTGTCACGAAAATACATACGTTGTGTTCGCGTCATATGTGCTGGAAGCCACGACATTTCATTTCCAATTTGCGTGTCTTCGGATATGGCTAAAGGATGACTTTCAATGTTTGCTTCATCTATTACATATAAGCCATATTGGTCACATAAATCTAACCAATAAGGATCATTTGGGTAATGTGCCGAACGTACTGCATTGATATTGTTCTGCTTCATTAATTTGATGTCTTTTTCCATGGATGCTTTAGAAACAACATGCCCTGTAAAAGGATCTGTTTCATGTCTGTTAACACCTTTAATGTAAATAGCTTCTCCATTGATTAGTACTTGACTGTTTTTAATCTCCACTCGTTTAAAACCAATATATTTAGTGATAAATTGATTGTTGTCTAAAGATATTTTTAGTGTATATAAGTTTGGAGTTTCTGCTGACCAGGGCTTAACTTGATTAATAATTGTATTCGCTTTGAATTCTTTCACAGAATTGGCTGAAATCTCAATGGTTTCATCTGTTTTAAAGATTAAATTTTTATCGGCTAAAATTTCAACTGAAATGGATTTTGAAACAGTTTCATTAGTATCATTCGTAATAGAGATTGTCCCATTAAAAACACCGTTTTCATACGATGTATCTAAATTAGTGTTCGCATAAAAATCAGAAACATGAACTTTTGGTCTTGAATATAAATAAACATCACGTTCAATCCCACTCATTCGCAGCATGTCTTGACTTTCTAAATAACTGGCGTCACTCCATCGGAACAATTGAAGTGCAATAAGGTTTTTACCTTTTTTTAGAAATTTTGAAATATTGAATTCAGCGGGTGTTTTACTGCCTTCAGAATAACCGATATAATTACCATTCACATAAACATACATTGCAGATTTTGCGCCTGCAAAATGCAGTATGACTTCTTCATTTAAAAAGTCAGAATCTAAATTTATGGTTTTCCTATAAGTACCAACAGGATTATAATCGTTTGGAGCATCTGGCCATTTGGTTGTAAATGGATAGCGTTCATCAAGGTAAATAGGATGACCAAAACCTTCAACTTCCCAATTAGCAGGAACAGGAATGGTTGTCCATTCAGAATCATCATACCCTATATTTTGAAAGGTAGTTGGTCTTTGCTTAGGATCTTTAACCCAATTAAATTTCCAAGTTCCATTTAAACTTAAAAACCGTTTTGA
>UPTN01000560.1_pt1 | contig 18736 bp, 15 predicted proteins | sample 2160111 | NCBI WGS metagenome assembly UPTN01 (sample SAMN06265058, study PRJEB28932) | marine metagenome | isolation source: Columbia River Estuary | place: USA:Columbia River Estuary, USA | collected 2014-05-05
ACTTGCGCATTTCGGTAGCCATGCGTCTTACCCAGTGACAGTGCTTCGTCCCATGCGCCGGTTGCCAAAGCAATCAGACGCTGGTCCGGGCAGTTCGCGTGGTCCAAAGGCACAGGTTTAACATCCAGCTTGTCGTAGCCGGTTGATTTGCCCAGTGCCGCTTGGCGATGATTCTTGATAACACGCAGCATGTGCTTGCTATTCTTGGCATATCCCGGGAACGCACCCAACTCGCCCGCCATTTCGGCGGAAGTTGCATATGAAACGCCGGTCATGATCGCAGTCAGGGCAGCACCCATCGCGCGACCTTCGTCGCTATCGTAGCCAAAGCCCATGTTCATCAGCAAACCGCCAATGTTGGCATAGCCAAGACCTAGTGTGCGGAAATCATAAGAGCGCTGCGCGATTTCTTTGGACGGGAACTGCGCCATCATCACAGAGATTTCAAGCGTGACAGTCCACAGGCGTGTCGCATGCATATAGTCTTCGGCTTGGAACGCGCCGTCTTGATAGAACGTCAGCAGGTTCATCGACGCAAGGTTACATGCGGTATCGTCAAGGAACATATACTCTGAACACGGGTTAGATCCGCGGATCGCGCCATCTTCTGGGCATGTATGCCATGCATTGACGGTGTCGTGGTACTGGATGCCCGGATCGGCACAGGCCCATGCGGCATGGCCAACCTGTTCCCACAAATCACGGGCTTTGATGATCTTGGACACTTCACCGTTGCGACGGTTCACCAGTTTCCAATCTGCATCGTCTTCGACAGCCTTCAGGAATGCATCGGTGACGCGGATCGAGTTGTTTGAGTTTTGGCCAGAGACGCTTGAATAGGCTTCGGAATCCCAGTCGGTATCATAGGTCGGGAATTCGATGCTGGAATAGCCCTGCTTTGCGTAATCCAGTACCCGCTTGATGTAAGTCTCTGGAATTGCGGATCGTTTCGCGTCCTTAACGGCCGCAGCAAGCGTGTCGTTTGTCTTTGGATCATAGGCGGATACTTCTTCGCCGTCCCAGGATTTGATCGCAGCAAAGATCGCGTTCAGGTAGCGGGCGTGCATCTTTGAGCCCGCGACGATTGACGCCACTTTCTGCTCTTCGATGACTTTCCAGTTGATGAATTCTTCGATGTCAGGGTGATCGGCGTCGATAATGACCATCTTGGCCGCGCGGCGAGTTGTGCCACCCGACTTGATCGCACCAGCGGCGCGGTCACCGATCTTCAGAAAGCCCATAAGGCCGGACGACTTGCCGCCGCCTGACAATGCCTCGCCAGCGCCGCGCAGGGATGAAAAGTTGGTTCCGGTACCGGAGCCGTATTTGAACAAACGCGCCTCACGAACCCAAAGATCCATGATCCCGCCCTCGTTCACCAGATCATCGGCAACGGACTGAATAAAGCAGGCGTGCGGCTGCGGGTGTTCGTAAGAAGATGTGGATTTCGTCAGCTCACCGCTTTGGTAGTCAACATAGTAGTGACCTTGCGCTGGACCATCGATGCCATAGGCCCAATGCAGACCAGTATTGAACCACTGTGGGCTATTCGGGGCCGCGCGCTGGGTCGCCAGCATGTAACGCATTTCGTCAAAATATGCGCGGGCGTCTTCCTCGGTCGAGAAATAGCCGCCTTTCCAGCCCCAATATGTCCATGCACCTGCCAAACGGTCAAAGACTTGCTTGGCAGAGGTTTCACCACTGAACGTTGCGCCTTTGGCAGGCTCGGAACGCCACAGAAACTCTGGTACACCCTTTTCTTTGACGCGCTTCACTTCGGACGGCACGCCAGCTTTGCGGAAGTACTTTTGGGCGATGACGTCGGATGCGACCTGGCTCCAACCGGCAGGGATCTCGCAGTCATCAAGTTTGAAAACGATTGTGCCGTCTGGATTGCGAATCTCAGACGTTGTCGTCTTGAATTCAAGCGCGCCGTAGGCACCCGTCTTAGCTTTGGTAAAATTGCGTTCGATTTTCATTGGTCTGCCCCATCATATTGTGCCGTCGTTGCGGCTAACTGTCTTTGGCTCACTTGCGTGATGCCGCCTTTGAAGACAGTGCTAATTGAGGCAAGACCAAATCAATCCGATCATTGATCAGGTCATTGTTCCAAAGGTATCTAAAAACACCTGCCTACTGCGCTGTCTCTGCTACCAACACCACATCTAGTACGGTTCGCGTTGGTTTGCACAACTTGACGCAACCACCCCTAGTGGGTCAACGAGTTTTTAACACAAAATACAGATTATATCGGTTGACGTGATCGGTTCAAAATGCGGCATCTGGGTTGCAGTGATTCACGCACAGACTTGTCCACAATTTGCGGCATCGGGACGATTTGCAGAAACCCTTTTAACGCGCAGACTTACACGAAAAGCTTCAGCCAAGCTGTGAGCAAGTCCAATATCGGTTAATCAAATATTAACCATTATTAACACAACGGAGATTGTGTTTTTAGCACACAGTCGGGTGATTTGATCAGGCCTTCTAGGCGCAAAACGCTGACAGAGCGAGAATCACTTCTGCAAGGCCCGAACGCCCAAAACGAAAAAGGCAGCCTAGTCGGCTGCCAATCGTATCGTCTAACTTTTGAAGTGGTCGGGGCGGAGAGATTCGAACTCCCGACCCTCTGTTCCCAAAACAGATGCGCTACCAGGCTGCGCTACGCCCCGAACCATGGCGTGTCTTTAGCTTTATCAAAATGATTTGAAAACCCCTAACCGTCAGTCTTTTCGCCACAAGGCAAAATAGCGTCCACACCGAAGCTGGGATGCTGCAGAACATCGCCCGCGACGATGCCTAAACGCCGTGAAAGACCGCCATTGATCTCAAGCACCATCTGCACGCCATCGCCACCGGGAATCGGGGTTAGATCACCGGGGACTGCATTCTCGTGGATTTTCAGGACTTCGCCGTCGGGGGCGACAAACAACATATCTAGGGGAATCAATGTATTTTTCATCCAGAAGCTGACGCTTTGGGGGCGGTCATAGACAAACAGCATGCCCACCAGCGTCGGCATGGCCTCGACAAACATCAGCCCTTTTGCGCGTTCTTGATTGTCGTCGGCGACTTCGACCGTAAAGTTAGCCTGCCCCCAGTCACCTGCGATCGTTACTTTATCGTCAGCACAAACGGCCCACAGCGGCGCGGCCATCATACAAAATGCAAACGCCGTAACAGCGGTTTTCACTTTGCTGCGGCCTCCCAGCCGATAATTTGGATTGCTATGCGGCCACGTTCGCCGTCAACCATACGCAATCCGACAGCTTCACCAGACTGTAGATCAGACAAACCAGAGCGGCGCAAAACCTCGACGTGGATAAACACATCGTCGTTGTTGCCAAAGACATTGGCAAAACCGAATCCCTTGCCTTTGTCGAACCACTTGACCCTCGCAGGTTCAATGGGGCGATTGGCAATATCGTCTGCAGTAAACTCAACCATGTCGCGCAAAGGTACGCTATCCTGGCTTTCAGGAGGGTTAATCGATAGCACTTCAACAGCCTGCAAACCGCGTTCCGTGTCTTGCACCAGAATGGAAATCGCGGATCCATCTACGACAGATCCCTGCCCGAAATTGCGCAAGACATTGGCGTGCAACAAAATATCACGTCCACCGCTTTCTGCGACGACGAAGCCAAAACCTTTGCCGGGATCAAACCATTTAACTTGACCCTGCACTTGGCGCGATACGCCTGTTTCGTGCGTTTCCATCTTTTCTTCCTTCAAAGCAGCGGCCTTGTATCATGCCGCTACTCATTCTTTTTTTGATTGGCTTCCGTCTGAATAAAATCGAAGCCAAGAACAGTCTTAAATTGCAATGCGCCGCTACAATCAAGGTGACAGGCGTGAAACAGTCCAATCTTTATTAACTTTTTCGCGCGACCACCGAAACCGGTCGTGCAACCGAAATGCACCGTCGGACCAAAACTCGATCTCGACAGGTACGATACGAAACCCACCCCAAAACGGCGGACGTCCCGGGTCCGTTCCTTTTTGGACTGATACCTTAGCAACTTCTGCCATCAATGAGGCACGCGACGTCAAGGGCTGAGATTGCTGCGATGCCCATGCCCCGAGCCTGCTTTGAAGCGAACGGGACTTATAATAGGCGTCAGCAATTGGACCGTCTTCTTTCGTGACAGTTCCGCGGACCCTGATTTGTCTTGCGAGTGACTTCCAATGCAAAACAAAGGCTGCTTTGCCGGACTGGATCAGCTCTTGCCCTTTTCGGCTTTGATAGTTGGTATAAAAAACGAAAGCGTCTGCTTCGATTTCTTTGAGAAGGACCATGCGCACATTTGGCATGCCATCAGCGTCAACCGTAGATAAGGCAATTGCGTTGGGATCATTTTGTTCTGTCTTCGTCGCATCCTTTAGCCATTGCTGCGCAATGACAAAAGGATCGTCTCCTACAAAAATACCGCTTCGGTCAGACATTGCTGATCCCAAATATAACGCCCCCAAATCAAAGGGTAAGCTGGATCAGATACAGTAGCAACCTTTTTGCACGATTGTGCATAGCCTTGCTCGCTTGATTGCAATCGCCTAAACGATCTAAGTAACAAGCAAGAATAATACAAAAAGGACTGCCGCGATGAAATCTCAACTGATGCAAGGTCAAAAAGGCCTTATTATGGGTCTCGCCAACGATAAGTCGATTGCTTGGGGTATTGCAAAGGCCTGCGCCGATGCGGGTGCCGAACTTGCCTTTTCCTACCAAGGGGAAGCGTTGCAAAAACGTGTTGGGCCTTTGGCGGCGTCAGTTGGTTCCGATATCGTGCTGCCCTGCGACGTGGGCGACGAAGCGTCTATCGACGGACTTTTCACGGACCTAGAGGCGCGATGGGGCAAGCTTGACTTCATCGTGCATGCTATTGGTTTTTCTGACAAAAGCGAACTTCGGGGGCGTTACGTTGACACCACGCGCGGCAACTTTCTGACGACGATGGATATTTCAGTCTATTCGTTCACTGCGGTTGTACAACGCGCCGAAAAGATGATGAAAGACGGCGGTTCCTGCCTGACGCTCACCTATTATGGCGCTGAAAAAGTTATGCCGCATTACAATGTCATGGGCGTCGCCAAAGCGGCACTTGAGGCTTCTGTGCGCTATCTGGCCGAGGACCTTGGCAAGGACAATATCCGCGTCAATGCGATCAGTGCTGGCACCATCAAGACGCTCGCGGCATCCGGCATCGGCGACTTCCGTTTGATTATGAAATGGAACGAATACAACTCGCCGTTGCGCCGGACCGTCACACAAGAAGAAGTCGGAAAATCAGCCCTTTATTTGCTGTCTGACTTGGGCAGCGCCGTAACCGGTGAAGTGCTGCATGTAGACGCTGGTTATCATGTTGTCGGTATGAAAGCCGTCGATGCGCCTGATATCTCCAAGGAATAGGACGACACACCATGACTGACCGCTTGCCCCACGAAAAAGGCTTCCACATCAGCTGGGACCAGATCCACCGTGACAGCCGTGCCTTGGCATGGCGACTAGATGGGAAAGGGCCAGACGACGGCGCATGGCGTGCTGTCGTTGCGATTACCCGTGGTGGCATGGCCCCTGCGATGATTGCTGCCCGCGAACTGGACATCCGTACCGTCGATACCATCAGCGTCAAAAGCTACGATCACCAAGATCAGTCCTCGGCGGAGGTTCTCAAAGCGCCCGACGCGGCCCTGATGGGAGACGGCACAGGTATTTTGATCATCGATGATCTGGTCGACAGTGGCAAAACGTTGGAACTGGTGCGTGCGCTTTACCCAAAGGCCCACTTTGCGACCGTTTACGCCAAACCAAAAGGCCGCCCGCAAGTCGATACTTTCATCACCGAAGTCAGCCAAGACACGTGGATCTTCTTTCCATGGGACATGGCGCTGCAATATGTTGAGCCCTACCGCGGCAAAGACTAGTTCAGACCACCCTTTAGGCGTTCCAATTTCCGCCAGAGCCATCAAACCACAAGACTGCGCCCCAACCGCGCCAAGTTTTCGGAGACAGCGATGACACTCTCTCGCACCGCCAGCACTTTTGCACCGCCCGTGATGGAGGCGCGGCGCTGGCTGGATGGTGTCACGCATTCCGCAGACCGCCCACTTTTGAACGTCAGCCAAGCGGCCCCCGTCGATCCACCCCCTGCCCCACTGCGGCACGCGATGGCAGATATTGTTGTCAACGATGCCGAGGCCCATCTGTACGGTCCAGTCCTTGGCCTTCCGGCATTGCGCGCGGAAGTCGCCAAGCAATGGACCGACAGCTACGGCGGCACTGTCACGCCGGATCAGGTCGCGATCACATCGGGCTGCAACCAAGCCTTTGCGGGAACGATCGCCACACTTTGCACCGATGGTGACGAGGTCATTCTTCCGGTTCCCTACTACTTCAATCACCGGATGTGGCTGGACATGTCGGGCGTTAAAACGGTGCCATTGATGACCGGTCAAGGCATGATCCCGGACGCGGAAGAAGCCGCAAAGCTGATCACGTCGCGCACCCGCGCAATCGCACTTGTCAGCCCCAATAATCCCTGCGGCGTTGAGTACCCCAGCGAAACATTGCGTGCTTTCATGGACTTAGCACGTGCGCATGGGATCGCGTTAATCGTGGACGAAACCTACCGCGACTTTGACAGCCGCGAAGGTGCGCCACATGATCTGTTTGCCGATCCAAATTGGGAAGACACGCTGATCCAGCTTTATTCTTTCTCGAAAGCGTACCGTCTGACAGGTCACCGCGTAGGCGCTGTGATTGCAAGCGTTGAACGATTGGCCGAGATAGAGAAATTTCTTGATACGGTTACGATTTGCCCCAACCAACTAGGACAACGTGCGGCTCTTTGGGGGATGCGAAACCTTGGCGATTGGCTGGCGGGCGAGCGGCTTGAAATCCTTGATCGACGGGCCGCGATTTCTGATCATTTCCACCTCTTGGCCGACAAAGGCTGGGAGCTGCTAGGCTGCGGTGCGTATTTCGCCTATGTGCAGCACCCTTTTGACATGTCGTCGGCGGACCTCGCCCCGCTTTTGGTCAAAGAAGCCGGCGTTTTGCTGCTCCCCGGCACTATGTTTATGCCTGACGATCTGCCTGGCGGCGAACGTCAATTGCGCATTGCTTTTGCCAACATTGACCGCGCTGGTGTGGCGACCCTTTTCAACAGGCTGTCATCACTGACGCTCTGACCCTTGCGCCCCTGCACTGGTCCCCTTATTCATGCGCCAATCAGCGGGTGGAGCGTTCAGCGAAATGGCACAAAAAAGCAATAAACGATATGGCGCATGGATTATCGTGGGCGTGGTTCTGGTAGGTCTTGCGGGTTTCGGCTCTGGCGGATTAAGCGGAAACATCCGCAGTATCGGCACTGTGGGTGACAAAGAAGTTTCAGTCACTTCGTATCAGCGAGCCCTCAACGAACAAATCCGCGCTTTGTCGGCACAGTTCGGCCAGCAACTTTCGTTCCAGCAAGCCCAAGCAATCGGCATTGATCAAGTAGCTCTCAATCAGGTTGTGCTGTTGCGCACCCTCGACAACGAAGCTGACCAATTAGGTCTATCTGTGGGCGACGTGCGCGTTTTTGATCGCCTTCAAGAGATCCCGGCGTTCCAGGGTGCGGGCGGCTTCAACCGCGAAACATACCGTTTGGCCTTGCAACAATCCGGACAGACCGCTGCAGAATTCGAAACGAATATTCGCGAAGAAGCTGCGCGCACATTGCTGCAGGGCGCGGTTGTCAGTGGCTTGCCCGAAGCAAGCGCCTATGCCGACGCGCTGGTGCAATACATCAGCGAAGTGCGCGCAATGACTTGGGCGGTTGTCGGTCCCGATCAGCTTACTTCACCTGTGCGCGGCCCGACTGATGCGGACCTTCAAGCCTATTACGACGCTAATCCTGCCGCATTCACAGCGCCCGAAACACGTGAAATCACTTATGTCTGGCTAACCCCCAACATGATTGTGGACAATATGAGCGTGTCAGACGAAGCCATCGCCGCCCTATATGAACAACGCAGCGAAGAATTCGTCCAGCCAGAGCGGCGCTTGGTCGAACGTCTGGTCTATCTTGATCAAGAACGCGCATCCGCCGCGAAGGCCCGACTTGAAGCTGGCGAAGTCACTTTTGAAGATTTGGTTGCTGAACGCGGATTGGCGCTGACTGATATCGACCTTGGCGATGTCGACCGCGAAGAACTACGCGCTGCTGGCGATGCTGTTTTTGCGGCTTCTGCCGGTGATGTTGTTGGCCCGTTCAATTCGGCGCTTGGCCCTGCATTGTTCCGGATGAATGCAGTGCTGAATGCACAAGAAACTTCGCTGGAAGAAGCAACACCGCTTTTGCGTGAAGAACTGGCAGTCGATGCAGCCCGCACATTTATCAACGACAGCGCGGGCGAAGTTGCCGACCTTATTGCCGGTGGCGCGACAATGGCTGATCTGGCCGACCGCACAGACATGGAATTGGGCGCAATTTCGTGGACGCAGGACAACGCCGATGGAATCGCTGCTTATGACAATTTCCGCGACGCCGCTGAACAGGTGCAGGAAGGCCAGTTTGCTGAGCTATTTGATTTGGCCGACGGCGGTATTTTTGCACTAACCCTTGATGGGATCACCCCGCCAACCCTGCGTCCAATTGACGAGGTGCGTGAAGATGTTCGCGCCGCGTGGCAGGCGCAAGCCCAGCAAGAAGCCGTCTTGGCCAAAGCGCAAGAGATCGCGGACGAAATCCTGCCTTTGACCTCGTTCGACAGCTTGGGCCTAGAGGCGCTGACGGAAGAAGGGTTGACCCGTCGCAGCTTTGTCGAAGGCACCCCCCCTGATTTCAATGTACAACTATTCGGCATGACAGTCGGCGAAGTCCGCGTGATTGATGCCGAAAACCGTGCATTGATCGTCCGTCTCGATGATGTGGCCCCACCTGATCTGACCGATGCATCGGTGATCGCGCAGCGTGATGCGTTGGCTGAAAATGCTGCTGCGGGAATTGCACAGGATATGTTCGACGCTTACGCGACCTCACTGCAACAGCGTACCGAGTTGAATATCAATCAAGCAACGATCAACGCGGTCAACGCCCAGTTCCAATAGGCTAAGATATGGCACTTCTGCCCGACTACGACACCTTCGCCAAAGCCTATGACGGTGGTGCAAACCAAGTCGTCTATACCCGTATCGCGGCTGACCTCGACACGCCGGTGTCGCTGATGCTCAAGCTGTCGGGCGCGGGCAAGAATGCCTTCATGCTTGAAAGTGTTACCGGTGGCGAAGTGCGCGGACGCTATTCGATTGTCGGAATGAACCCAGATTTGATTTGGGACTGCCGCGGAACGACTTCACGGGTCAATCGCAATGCGCGGTTTGACGACGCTGACTTTGTAGAAATGGACCAAGATCCGCTAACAGCGCTGCGCGCATTATTGGCGGAAAGCCGCATTGATCTGCCCGTAGACTTGCCAGCCGCCGCTGCGGGGCTATTCGGATATCTGGGGTATGACATGATCCGGTTGGTCGAACACCTACCCGATGTGAATCCCGATCCGCTGGGTTTGCCGGACGCGATGATGCTGCGCCCTTCAGTTGTGGCAGTGTTGGACGGCGTTAAAGGCGACGTGATTCTTGTGGCTCCTGCTTATGTAAACGGTGGTTTGTCGGCGCGCGCCGCCTATGCCCAAGCGGCAGAACGTGTGATGGACGCCCAACGTGCACTGGAACGCCCGATGCCCAGCGAAGCGCGTGCGCTTTCAGATCCGGCCCAGGTCGCCCCGCCCGTTTCGAATTTTGCGCATGCGGCCTATTTGGAAGCCGTTGAGAGGGCCAAGGACTACATCAAAGCCGGCGACATCTTTCAGGTGGTCCCCTCCCAGCGTTGGACGCAGGAATTCCGCGAACCACCCTTTGCGCTTTACCGGTCATTGCGCCGAACCAATCCGTCACCGTTTATGTTCTTTTTCAACTTTGGCGGCTTTCAAGTTATCGGTGCAAGCCCCGAAATCCTTGTCCGCGTGTTCGGCAAAGAGGTCACAATCCGCCCGATTGCAGGCACCCGTCCGCGTGGCGCGACCCCCGCTGAAGACAACGCCAATGAGGCCGATCTGATGGCCGACCAGAAAGAGCTGGCTGAACACCTGATGCTACTTGACCTGGGCCGCAACGATACCGGCAAGGTCAGCAAAATCGGGACAGTGCGCCCGACGGAACAGTTTATCGTCGAACGTTACAGCCACGTCATGCATATTGTCTCGAACGTCGTTGGTGAATTGGCGGACGACCAAGATGCGCTAAGTGCGTTTTTTGCAGGCATGCCAGCGGGAACGGTGTCAGGTGCGCCCAAGGTTCGCGCGATGGAGATCATCGACGAACTTGAGCCAGAAAAACGCGGCGTTTATGGCGGCGGATGTGGGTACTTTAGCGCCAATGGCGATATGGATATGTGCATCGCGCTACGCACGGCCGTCTTGCAGGATGAAAAGCTTTATATTCAGGCTGGTGGTGGCGTTGTCTACGACAGTGACCCAGAGGCAGAATACCAAGAGACGGTTCATAAATCGAACGCGATCCGCAAAGCTGCAGCCGACGCGCGGATGTTCAGCAACAACGGCAACTAGCCCAAGACTTACTCGGTCGCGGAAGGCATCGTCGTGTCGTCTTCGGTAGGTGTTTCGTCTTCCAGCATTTCGCCTTCTTGCGGCTCACCCTCCGGGACTTCGCCGTCAACCACTTCGCCTTCAACCGCGACAGGTTCTTCCACCGGTGGTTCGATCAGCAGCGCCGACACTGGCCCTAGCAGGATACCGCTGCGTTGGTTGTCAAATGCCCATTGACGCAGCACCGACATCGTCCGCGGCTTTAGCCGTGCAACGACAATGACACCACCCAATTGGCGCGCGCGAAACGCCGCCTGATCAAGCCCACGCTTGATCGCGCTATTGGTTTCGCCTGACCCGTCGATGTCGCGCAATACGGTTTGCACAGACACACCTGCCCGTTCAGCCTCGCGCACCAAAGACCCTAGACCGCGCTGGAAAGTGACAAAACCGTGCCCTTCAGACGCAAGGATCTGCATAACTTGTGCCGCAACAAAGCGGTCATTGCGCAACACGCCTTCGCCGTCGGAAAAGAAAAGTCCGGTTTCAGGTAAAATCTCGAGCGCGGCTGCAAGAGACACTTCGGCATCAATCGGTGTAGCACCATCTGGCAACGGCATCTGCATCGCAACTTCCGACCCTGCCTCGCGGTAGGCTTCGGCCCATAGCGTCGCGTCAGCCATAAGCGGGCTTACCGCAACAGTCGCAACAAGGCCGGATTCAAGCATCTGCGAGGGGCCATCTGTCACAGTACCGTCGTCGATCAGAACGACGGCAATAACGGGCAATCCCTCTGGATTCTCAAAGGGTGCTGCAAAACGCAAAAGTGCTGGCGCATCATCTGGCAACGCGTCTTCTTCTACAGGGGCTTCTTCTGCGACCTCGCCCCCTGCGTCGTCGGGTGCAGGGGAAATAATGGTCGCTGTCGGGGTATTCCTTGGCGCTGGCGCGGCTTCTGCAGCTGCTGCGTTATCTTGCTGGGGTGCGGGTGTTGGTGCGGCAGGTGTTACTGGCCGTGCGATTTGCGTCCCTTGAGGCGTAGCTGGCTGCGTGGTCACATCTGGGGCATCCGGGATCTGCGGTGCCGCAGGTGAACCGGAATGCAGCGCCAGGATCAACGGAGCTTGCGTCAAAGAAGGAACTTTGGGCGCGGCTTCCAAAACGGGGCCGTCAAACACGATATCAAGGTTTGACGCGGTGAATGGCGCAGGTTCGGCGTTCGGATCAATCACAACAGGCACTGCGACTTGCGACGCCTGACCTTGCGCGGCCATCGTCATTGTTGGTGGTGCTGTCACGTACGACACGGCACTTAACGCAGCCCCACCAAGAATCAGCGCCCAAAAACCGCCCTTTATGCTTGAATGCATCTTGCCTAAACCTCTTAGTTCGACCTTGACGCCAATATGCGTCCCGGCCCATGTATGGCAGGGCTTATACCGCCCTCTTAGGGGGGTGCGGTAGCTCTTTTTCCACCTGCGCGGGATTTTACCATGCTGCTTTTGATCGATAACTACGACAGCTTTACCTATAATCTTGTTCACTATCTAGGTGAACTGGGCGCAGAAGTCGTGGTCAAACGCAACGATGCGCTTGATGTACAAGAGGCGATGGCGATGCGCCCCGACGCGATCCTGCTGTCACCGGGCCCTTGTGACCCTTCGCAAGCGGGCATTTGCCTCGCTTTGGTCCATGCCGCTGCTGAGACTAAAATGCCACTGATGGGTGTTTGTCTTGGGCATCAGGCGATCGGCGAAGCCTTTGGCGGCAAGGTCGTCCGCTGTCACGAGATCGTACATGGCAAAATGGGCGCGATGCAGCACGGCGGCAAAGGCTTGTTTGCAGGCCTGCCAAGTCCGTTTGATGCCACCCGTTATCATTCACTGGTTGTCGAGCGTACAACCCTGCCCGATTGTCTGGAAATCACTGCTGAACTGGACGATGGCACCATCATGGGCTTGCAGCACCGCGAATTACCAATTCACGGAGTCCAGTTCCATCCCGAAAGCATCCGGTCCGAACATGGCCACCAGTTGCTGCAAAACTTTCTTAAGATGACAAAGGTGCCCGCATGAACAACGCAATGAAGCCGCTGATTTACGCAGCCTCCGAAGGACCCTTGTCACGATCGCAAGCCGAAGAAGCTTTTGGTTACTTGTTCGAAGGCGACGCGACCCCTGCCCAAATCGGTGGTTTCTTGATGGCGCTCCGGGCACGCGGCGAATCTGTTTCAGAGTATGCTGCTGCTGCGGCCGTCATGCGCGCTCACTGCGTGCCGGTCAAAGCCCCGGAAGGTGCAATGGATATTGTCGGCACGGGCGGCGACGGGAAACACACGCTGAACATCTCGACGGCGACGGCCTTTGTCGTGGCTGGTGCGGGTGTGCCAGTGGCCAAACACGGCAACCGCAACCTGTCGTCAAAATCGGGCACTGCCGATGTGCAAGCCGAATTAGGTATCAATGTGATGGTCGGCCCAGAGGTCGTGGAACAAGCTATCGCCGAGGCTGGCATTGGCTTTATGATGGCACCGATCCATCATCCTGCGATGAAACACGTGGGTCCGGTCCGTCTGGAATTAGGATCAAAAACGATTTTCAACATATTGGGACCATTGACTAATCCTGCAGGTGTGAAACGTCAATTGACCGGTGCGTTTGCCCCTGACCTGATCCACCCGATGGCTGAAACACTCCAACAGCTTGGTACTGAAAAAGCCTGGCTTGTCCACGGCAGCGACGGCACAGACGAAATCACAATCTGCGGTCCAACGGCTGTAGCTGCGCTTGAAGACGGCAAAGTCAGATCCCGCGAGATCCACCCCGAGGATGCGGGCCTGCCGGTTCACCGCTTTCGCGATATCATTGGTGGAACACCGCAGGAAAACGCGGTTGCCTTGATGGATTTGCTGAACGGTGCACAAGGGGCCTACCGTGACGCCGTATTGCTGAATGCAGCGGCTGCATTGGTTGTCGCCGACAAAGCTGCGACCCTGAAAGACGGCGTCGAAATGGCCCGCGAAAGCATCGACAGCGGTAAGGCAAAGGCTGCTTTGGAAACGCTGGCGCGGATTACGTCGGCGGCAAAGTAGTTCCAGCAATGGTCCGCTGCGGGTTTTTCGACCTTCGGCCATTTTCAAAAGTGAACCTGTGGCGTATTGATCAAGGCCAACAGCACCCCAGCTAGGCAGACCCATGAGCGATATCCTCGAAAAGATCAAAACCTATAAACTGGAAGAGGTCGCAGCCCGCAAAGCTGCTGTTCCATTGGCCGAGATAGAGGCCCGCGCGCATGATGCGCCGCTCACGCGCGGATTTGCTGAAAGCCTCGCCAATGCGGCACGTGAAGGGTATGGATTGATTGCAGAGATCAAGAAAGCCAGCCCGTCCAAGGGATTGATCCGCGCGGATTTCGATCCACCCGCATTGGCCCAAGCCTACGCTGACGGCGGTGCGACCTGTCTTTCTGTATTGACCGATACGCCTTCATTTCAAGGTGCCGACAGCTATTTGACTGCGGCCCGTTCCGCTGTTGATTTGCCCGCACTGCGCAAGGACTTCATGTATGACACCTACCAGGTTGCTGAAGCCCGTGCGCTCCATGCCGATTGCATCCTGATTATCCTTGCCAGCGTCAGTGATGTCCAAGCGCAAGAGCTGGAAGAAGCCGCAACAGCATGGGGTATGGATGTTCTTCTTGAGGTCCACGACGCAGCAGAACTTGAACGGGCATGCGATCTCAAATCGCCCTTGATGGGGATCAACAACCGCAATCTCAAAACATTTGAAACGACATTGGACACAACCCGTACCCTGTCAAAACTGGTGCCCGCTGACCGAATGATCGTTTGTGAAAGCGGGTTAAATACGCCTGAAGAACTAGCCGATATGGCCCGCTATGGCGCACGCAGCTTTCTGATCGGCGAAAGCCTGATGCGTCAGGATGACGTGGCAGCGGCGACCCGTCATCTATTGGCCAACCCCTCAACAGGAGCGATGTAATGGCGGGGCTTTCGCATTTCGACGGTGAAGGCCGGGCCCATATGGTTGATGTGTCTGACAAGCCCGTCACCGCACGTACAGCGATCGCCGAAGGTCATATCAAGATGACAGCGCAGACGCTCGCGCTGATCACCGAAGGCCGTGCTGACAAAGGTGATGTACTTGGCATCGCGCGGATTGCGGGGATCATGGGGGCCAAGAAAACTGCAGAACTGATACCGCTTTGCCATCCGCTGCCTATCACGAAGGTCGCATTGGAGTTGACCCCTGACACCACACTTCCCGGTGTCCGCATTACCGCGACAGTTAAGACAGGCGGTCAAACGGGCGTTGAGATGGAAGCACTGACTGCCGTCAGCACAGCCGCATTGACCGTCTATGACATGGTCAAAGCAGTCCAGAAAGACATGGAAATCGGTAGTATCCGCCTGACATTCAAAGACGGCGGGAAATCGGGCCGGTTTACGAACCCATGATAACGGTCGACCAAGCACTTGCAGACTTATTTGCACTCGTGTCCGTGCTTGAGGCGGAAACGGTGCCCCTGCGAGAATCAAATGGGCGCGTATTGGCAAGAGATGTCGCTGCAACCCGTGATCAGCCGCCCTTTGCAGCCTCCGCAATGGATGGCTATGCGGTTTCGGGGACAGCGATTTCAGCGGGAAAGACCTTCACTGTGATTGGCGAAGCTGCCGCGGGGCATCGCTGGGACGGCAAAGCCCTGCCAGATCAGGCCGTGCGCATCTTTACAGGCGCCCCCCTGCCTGCCGGGACAGATCACGTTATTATTCAGGAAAACGTAACGCGCGTCGGTGACGTGATCACGCTCGACAACAGCACCAACAACCAGACCTATGTGCGTCCGGCCGGTGCGGATTTCAAAAAAGGCGACCTGCTCAACACGCCCCGTCTATTGCGCCCGGCCGACATCGCCCTTTTGGCGGCTATGAATATTCCAAAAGTTCCGGTTATCCGGCGTCCGACTATCGCCATTATCGCCACTGGCGACGAACTTGTGCAGCCGGGCGAGATCCCGAATGATGACCAAATCATCGCGTCAAACAGCTTTGGACTGGCGGCATTGGTCACCGATCTTGGGGCAACGGCACGGCTGCTGCCGATCGCGCGCGACAACAACGCGTCACTGGAGTTGGCGTTCGATCTAGCTGCCGACGCGGACCTCATCGTCACGATTGGCGGTGCCTCGGTCGGAGATCATGATCTTGTTGGCAGCGTAGCCCAAGCCAAGGGGATGGAACGCGCGTTTTATAAAGTTGCGATGCGCCCGGGCAAACCGCTTATGGCGGGCAAGTTCGGCAAGGCTGCGATGATTGGGCTTCCGGGCAATCCGGTTTCTGCGATGGTATGCGGGCATATCTTCCTTGCACCAGTCATCCGCAAAATGCAGGGCCTCGGTGGGCTGCCTGCGGCACGCGAGACCGGTTATCTTGCATCCGCAATTGGCGCAAATGGCCCACGCGAACACTATATGCGGGCGCGGATCGATGCGGCGGGGGTCACCGTGTTTGATCGCCAAGACAGTGCCTTGCTGACGGTCCTTTCGAATGCCAACTGCCTCGCCGTGCGGCCCGCAGGTGATCCGGCACGCGGGCCCGGCGATGCGATTGATATCATCCTGATCTGACGCCCGATCGCCTTTGGCCTCCGACTGATCCATTTAGGAAACGCCTCATCTTCACACCTCCGAGTTGACACAAAACAAGAACATGCATAGAACATATGCAAAACGTGACAACGGAGCAGACCATGCTAACCAAAAAACAGCTCGATCTTCTGGAGTTCATTCACAAACGCGTCCAGCGCGACGGTGTTCCCCCCAGTTTTGATGAAATGAAAGAGGCGCTTGATCTACGTTCGAAGTCCGGCATCCACCGTCTGATAACGGCGTTGGAAGAACGCGGGTTTATCCGTCGCCTTGCACACCGCGCACGTGCTTTGGAAATCCTGAAACTGCCTGACGCGATGCAAAGCAAGACCGGTTTTACACCGCGTGTGATCGATGGCGACAAGCCTGACAGCACCCCGCCTGCGGCACTTGCTTTCGACAATGGCGCGATTGAACTGCCAATGATGGGCCGGATCGCTGCCGGTGTCCCGATTGAGGCAATTAGTGAAGCGTCGCATAATGTATCCGTGCCGCAATCCATGATTGGCGCTGGCGATCACTATGCCCTTGAAGTCAAAGGCGATTCGATGATCGATGCGGGCATCAATGATGGTGATGTTGTCGTGATCCGTGAAACTTCTGTGGCGGACAATGGTGATATCGTTGTGGCCTTGGTCGAAGGCCATGAGGCCACGCTGAAACGGTTCCGCCGCAATGGCGGGTCAATCGCATTGGAAGCGGCAAACCCCGCTTATGAGACACGCGTCTTTCGCGATGATCAGGTGAAAGTGCAAGGTCGTCTGGTTGGATTGATCCGCACTTATTAGGGTTTTATGATCTCAGAAATCAGGGTCGCTTCGGCGGCCCTTTTTCGTGTCTGTGCAGTTAGGACAATGCGGTTTTCACGGGGACCCTGCTGGATGTTCCAAGGGCGCGCGCCGGCGATGTGATGTGCAGTTTCAATATGTAGATCGCCGTTTTGCGCCACGTTTAGGGCAAGTGATCCCGTTTCGCGCAGGCGACGGATATCAAAGACGCTGCAAGGTCGGTCGACGGCATCCGTCTGATTTGAAATCAAAATGTCGGCACCTGCGCAGCCGTCCAAATCAGCGAGTGCGGTTTTTCCCGTCACATGCAGAATCTGCCACCCACGCAAATCAACTGTTAAGCGGCGACCGTCGGTCGCCAAGCCCACCCTGTCTGCTGCCTGTTCTTGCGTGACGGGCGCGCCGTCGTTTTCGAGCCAGATACCTGCCACAAACCCGCTACCACGTGGTTTCGACAACGCCCGTCCAGCATCAGTTTGCAGCCCCAGCAAGCCGCCGTCATCAGCAACCAGCAACGCAGGGCGCTCTGTTTGAAACCAAAGCACCGCTGCACAGGCTACCATGCCAAGGCCCGCAAAACGCGCGGCACCTTTGATCAACAGCACCCAAAGCAACCCCAAAGTCATCAACGGCAGAACCCAAGGGCTAGGTGCCCAGACGTGACTAAGTGCTCCGTCCTGCGCTGCAACAAAACCAGCCACAAACAATATCCATCGCAGGCCCAATTCCATCGCCCATAAGCCGATGCCCCAAAGCCCCAATGGCGCAAGGCATACGGCAAGAACAGCGGCTGGCATGACCAAAATTCCCATCAAGGGAACGCTTAACAAATTGGCGATCAGTCCATAATGCGCGATCTGATTGAAATGCGCTGCCGCAAAGGGCGCCGTGGCAAGGCCCGCGATAAATGATGATACCACGACTGACAGGATTGGCCGTGTCCATTTGGGCAATCTGGATAGATCAAAGCGGCGCAAACCTGCAAATGCCGCTACCAATGCGGTAGTCGCTGCAAAAGACATCTGAAAACCCGGGCCGGTTATCGCTTCGGGTTGCCACACCAGTACGATCACGGCGGCAATGGCAACCGCGCGCAGGGTCAATGCACGCCTGTCCAGCAAAACGGCGACCAACATAACAGCGACCATAATAAATGCGCGTTCAGTTGCGACGTTGCCGCCAGATAGCAGCAGGTAAAACGCGCCGACGATCATCGCGCAAACTGCCGCCACCTTTTTGGTCGGCCACCGCAAAGCGATCGACGGGGAAAGTGCAAGGCCATACCGGATCACGGCAAATACAAACCCTGTCAAAAGCCCCATATGCAGCCCTGATATCGCCAAGAGATGCGCAAGGTTCGACGCCCGCAAATCCGTCAAAGTGCCCTGCCCCATGCCTGACCGATCCCCAGTCATAATCGCAGCCGCGAACGCGCCCGTTTCGCCGGGCATAGCTGCCTGGACTGCCTGCGATATGGTCATACGCAAGGAAAACACCTGTGTTGCAAAGCCTTGCACCTTCGGCACGGCCAACCGCAGAACGGGTGTACGCGTGTAACCAACCGCGCCGAGCCCCAGAAACCACGCATGCCTTTGGAAATCAAAACCGCCTGGTTCTGCAGGGCCTGCAGGCGGTGACAGATGCCCTGTCAGGATCAGAATGTCCCCTGGGTCATACTGCGTGAAAGGCTGTGA
>UPTN01000563.1_pt1 | contig 18684 bp, 20 predicted proteins | sample 2160111 | NCBI WGS metagenome assembly UPTN01 (sample SAMN06265058, study PRJEB28932) | marine metagenome | isolation source: Columbia River Estuary | place: USA:Columbia River Estuary, USA | collected 2014-05-05
AAGACCTGTTCGAGTCCATGTCTTCAAAGAAGCAGAAGTACATCATGCTCAAGGTAAGTACGAATCTTTCCAGAGCAGCACTTGCAAAGCACTTGGGAGTTACGAAGTCTAAGCTGACTCGCTGGGATAAAGATCCAGCGGTTGTCGAGATCTCAACGACTATCAAAAAGAGAATCACTGAGGACGGCGTAGCTCAGATGAGGATGCAGAACAAGCATGTCAAGGATCTTCTATTCGCCGAGACCGTCTCAAGGTTTGACGATCCTAAAAAAGACAAGGACATCACTGACGAGACTATCCCAGTCTCTATGAGAAAGATGCGAGCGATGAGGTATGCGGAGAACGCTTCCTTTGACAGCATCGTCAAGGCATTGAAGGAAGTGAACAACATCAGTCAGATCGAGGAAGAGGTAGCTGGTCGACAGGATGCAGACTTCGTCACCCTCGTGAGAAAGAGACACCTCAAGATGCGAAGGCAGCGACAGGGGTTTCAGAAGATTGCTTCCGAAGCCGGACTTGGAACTACCAACTACATGGATCTCGTGACGAGCAATGGTATCGATTACACCGCCACCCAGACTCGAAAGGAACCAGAAGAAGAATACGAAACAACTGAAGTGATTGAAGAGGAAATCTCGATCACTACTAGGAGAAATAACGATGAGTAACGAAGATAATAAATTTCCAGAATGGTCAAAGCATCTTCAGTCTCTTCCCGAAGCTGAAGAGCTAGAAGAGTTCGTTGAAGATGAAGGTCTTCCTGAAATCAAGATCAGTCCGGCGTATGCAATCCGTGGACTTGAAGGAGACATTGGACTTGACGAACTAGCTTTCTTTCCAGATGAGGAGGTAGCGGAGGAAGTTCTAGCGGAGGAAGTTCCAGCGGAGGAAGTTCCAGAAGTGGAAGCTCAAGCGGAGGAAGTTCCAGCAAAGAAGCGGGTTCCTATGCAATCGTCTGTGAAGGCAATGCTCAATGCAAAAGAAAAGCCAGCTGGTGTCCAACGATACCTCGGGCGTCGAACCAAGTACTAAGGAAGTAATCATGGAAGAAGAAGATTCAAGTCTTCGGACTTCAGTTTACAAAGATGACGGAACCGCCCCATCAAACGTAGTCCCAAGAGATCCTGAACCAGAAGAGATTGAAGACCTCATGTCTCACCTCATCGACGACATAGCTACCGAGCATGGTTTCATCATGTACGCGCTAGACTATGAAGTGCTGGACGAGAGAGCGACGGACGGAGAATGGGAATGGGAATTATTCCAAGAGGAGTACTTCAAGTCTCCGAGTTGGTTCGTCACAAACAAGTGTCGTCAGTCTGGCGGAAGCGCTATGCTGGCTGCGAAGTATTTCGCAAAGGGTATCCTGTCACCAAATAATTACAACGCTATCTTCACTTCGTACAAGAAGGAAGAGGCGGTCAATAAGATCGATTACGTCAGGATGTATCTTGAAGCTCTTCCTCCGAAATTTCAGAAGAAGCTGATTCGAGATCCTCATCACCTGATTGAATTCGAGAACGCCAATAGAACTCGCGTCAAGATTATCAGTCATGCTCAGAAACCTATTCGTGGAATCAATGGAGACATTGGACTCGACGAGCTAGCTTTCTTTCAGATTGCTGACGAGGTTTACAAGTCGGCGCTCCCAGCTGTGGCTCAGGTCCGTGGCAACATAGACATCATCAGCACTCCGTTCGGAATGTCAGGGACATTCTACGATATCTTTGCAGACACTGTAAGGTATCCTGAATTTCACCGTATGCCAATCATGTGGTGGCACTGCCGCAGGTATCTCAAAATACCTACGGATGAGTTCCTAGTCAAAGCAATGGTCGCCGCTCCAAGGATGACCATAGAAGAAAGAGTCTTCACCTTTGGAAACCATTGGCTGCAGCTCCAGTTTAAGAACTCAGACCTTGAGACCTTCAGGCAGGAATTCGAAGGCTGGTTCGTTGACGAGCAGGCTTCATTCTTTTCCAAAGATTTGATTGGGTCTGTACTGTATGGACTCGACGTTGCAGAGATAGACGAATACGATCCGACAGATATCGACTTCAACATGTCGATTGAGGAAGCACTGTCTGTAAAGACGCCTCCGATTGAAAAGAAGTACGAAGGACGAGAGGATATTCATGGCAGACCAGTTAAGTTTAAAATCTATAGTAGTATTCAAGAGATTGAGCTTGCCGCAGGAAATGGCGACATTTCTTTTAATCTCTATGGCGGAGCAGATATTGGCACCAGTCGACACTCCACCCACTTCACCATACTTGAAGAAATTGTTTTCGCAGGAGGAGAAACCCTCCAAGTAGAACGATTCAGGAAGAGCGCACAGAACTGGGAGCTTCCAGATCAGGAAAGATACTTCGCAAGTATCTTGGACAGTGGACTACTAGTGAAGCTCGGAATCGATTCAACAGGAATCGGTCATCAAATGGGGCAGGCTTTAACCACTAGGTTCCAAGGCAAGTTCAAGGCTTTCCACATGGGGGGAAGTTCAAAGAAGACTGAAGACCTGATGACCAACCTTCATGCAAGGATGAAGTCTGGAGGTCTTGCCCTAGCAAATGATAAGAGAACAATTGAAGACCTTTACGCTATCAAGCGAATTGTCACAGCTGCTAAGGGAGTCAGCTACAAAGCCGACGAAAAGAAAAGACATCACGCGGACGCGGCATGGGCTATCTCTATAGCGAGTAGACTAGGCACTCCCGCTAATGAACAAGCGCCAGCTTTTTCTACGTCTTCACTTACAGACGGAAAGGCTCAGCAGATGCTCAATGACTTAGGACTAGTAGGGTATGGACAGAAGTCTGCTCCACCCGTCCTTCAGAACTTTACGAGATTGGGGATTCAAGGAATCAACAATCCATTCAAGTGAGAATTCAATGACCCGATTTAATGATACCCTTTCAGCCATTGCTGAAAAAGAACCTGATATCAAGTCTGTCTTGGAATTCGACAGGTTTGCAAAGCAGCACTTCAGCGAGAACGTGAGCCACGCACCACCAACTAGTGTTCCCGGTAAGCAGCCCGTCGAACATAATTTCTCACTTATTTCGCCACTTGATTTGAAAATCAAAGGATACAGTGATATACGTGGTCAAATTTCCAGACCGGGTATGAAGCCAGCTTTAAATCCGAGGTCGAAATCATCACTGATAAATGACCCAAGTGAAATCAATGAGACCTTCGAGGAGCGGAGAGAGGGAGCTATCACTTTCAGCGTTGCTAGAAAGATGGCTCAGGATCCTGCGATTGCCCTCGGGATGTTCCTGATTACAGGAATGGTCTCAGGACTTCGATACACTGTGAAGAGTAGTGACCCCGTAATGGAGGGCGTCATTTCCAATGTGTACCGACGACATCACAACGATATCATTCGTAACTGTGTCAAGGTCGCCCTTCGAGAAGGCTTCGTCTTCGGAGAGAAGGTCTACAAGAGGCAGGCGGTGAGAGTCACCGCTACATCGAGTGGAGAAGAGAGCGTCATCTATGATGGCCCAGCGATTGGTATTAGCTACATCAACTGGATTGACCCCGCTAAGAATGGTTCAAGGCTTAGATACTTCAAGAGTAGAACGACTGGAGATATCGCCTACGTTCAGCAGTGGCAGTCAAGGTCTTCGACTCATGTAAAGGTGAAGCGCGACAAACTGTTCTGGTTTGCAATAGACAAAGAATTCGGGAACGTCTTTGGATGTCCTCGATTTCAGAATGCCCAGCAGCACTGGTACTACGACGACATCAATTACAAGTACGCGCTAAATTCTCTTCAGAAGACTGGCGCTCCACACATTGAAGCGAGGTATCCAAACGGAGCCTCTCTAGTTGGAACCCAGCGGATTCAGAATGATGAGTTGCTCGCGGGCATCTTAATGAACTTGACGCAGACCGGAGTTATTCTTCTGCCGTCAGAAAGATATGAAAGCACGAATGAGCTGATGTGGAGTGTAGAGTATAAAGAAGCTCGTAACACAGGTATCGACTCTTGGAGAGCGTTTTCAACATACAGTGACAGCAAGAAGCTTCAGGCTATTGGAATTCCCAACGGAGTCCTTGACTCCTCAACCGATAGTGAAGCCGATGCGAAGACAGACCTTCTCATGGTCATTGTCGAAGATCTTGTAGATCAAGTCGAGAGCGCGATTCAGTCGGACCTGATAGACCCCTTGGTCGAGCACAACTTCGGCGCTGAGTTTAAGAATCAAGTCTCCTTCACGATTGATCGTAGCGGTCTAGGTAGAAGGAAGATCTTGAAAGAGCTTCTCGTCAACATGATGAGAATCGGCGCAACGATGCCGGGGTACAAAATGAACGAGTGGCCGGACGCTCAGAAGATGATGAACGAACTCGGGTTGTCAACTCAGTCCTTCAGTGAAGTCTTCTCAGTAGATCCACTCGCTGATCAATCAGCTCCAGCAGAGAACGAACAAAAACGTAATCAACAAGACGAGGACTCCAACGATACGGACGGTCACAGACTGAACCCTACTGAAAGAGATCCAGACCGTCCCGCTAAAGAAAAGAGCGCGACTGATAACAACTAGGAAGGCTTATGAAAAAAGGAAAAGGATCTGTCCTTCTCTTCAAAGATTTCAGCTCGCTTAAATTTGCAGAGCTTGAAGCCGATGAAGGAGGGTACAAACCCATACCAATCTTCAGAGAGGGAAACTTCGAGCACCAGTGGTATGGCAAGCTGGAATTCGACCGAGAGTATCTCGATACAATTGTCAGGAACCATGAGAACAGAGCTATGCCAGCCGACATCTCTTTCGACCAGAGCCACAACCCAGACTTGGGAGCGCTCGCATGGGTGAAGTCTGGCAAGGGTGGATTGTTCGTCGAGGATGTCACTTACAAGAACTCCATTGGAGCAACGGTAACTAGCCCATTCCTCTTTGCAATGATCAAGCTGACCCCGAGTGGACAGCAGAAGATCGATGACGAAGAGTTTCGATACTTCTCTTCGGAGATTAATCCAGACTACTCAACAAGAGAAGTTGTGAAACTCTCAGAAGGCGAGACCGGTATCGTGTCTCACGGCCCAGTCCTAGTCGGCGGCGGATTCACTAACCGGCCATTTATTCCTAATCTTGGAACTGCCTTCTCAACAGATGGCAAACCACTAGAGTCAGGCGATGGAGACATCACCCTCACTCGAAACGACGACGAAACATTCTTCTTCTCCGATGCCGTACAGGTCAAGCCCGCCAAGCGCGTGGCCGAACCAGTCCCGGTAGAATTGCAAGATGATGTCCCAGATATAACAATCGATGAACCCGAACCAAACGGAGAAAGCAGAATGAAGTTTTCAGAGCTAATTGCTCAGATGAAGCAATTCAGTACCCCAGCCGAGAAAGTCACGTATTTGGAAGGTGTTCTTCCCGAGCTTGACGAGACCAACTCAGCACTCGCAGAGACACTTCTTGAAACGCAACGAGAGGCTAAGCAGTTCTCTCAGATTGCTTCTGAAGCAACTCACAAAGCTACCCTCGCTGACAAGCAGGCTAAGCAAGCAAACGAAAAAGTAATCAGCCTCAGCCAAGACTTGATGTCGGCTAAAGAGGCTGGTTATCAAGAGAAGGTCAATGCATTCAGTGCAGACCTTCGAGCCAACGGGCACAGCGAGACTGTTGTCAAGGTTGTCGAGGAGTTGCTCTCAGGAGTCGAGCCTTCCAACCGAGACATGAGCTTCTCGTCTGCCACTGCCGAAGCCCCAGCACTCGACGTCTTTGGAGCTATTGGCAAAATCTTCAGCGCACTGCCAGCCGGTGCCGCGATTGAGCAACCTGCCGCTCTTGACAACGACGACGATGTTGTCGAGACGAAGCCAGTAGCCGCTCAAGAATTCAATGACGCTTCTCCTGAGCCGACTGAAACCGAAACAGCCGAAGCCGATGAACTCGCTCTACGTGTACAGAAGTACACTGACCGACGAGGCAAGGCACCTCACGCCAAGTACTTGAACTACTTGACCGAGACTGGTGCTATCGATATGGAAAAATTTGACGCACAGTCAACCCAGTAATAGGAGACCACAATGCCGGGACCAAAAAATGCAACAGGCATGATTAACACTGTCGACAACCTGTTGGCTTCTACGACTGGGATGGAAACTCACCCAATCGTTATCGAGGCTGGCACGCTTGACGCTACCAATCCTGAAGGAACTGCGATCTTGAGAAAAGGACTCGTTCTTACACAGTACACGAGTACTGCAGCGGTGGGTAAATTCACTAACCATGATAGCACTGACGTCACCGGACTTCAACTCGAAGCCAATGCACGAGTTCTTCGTGACCGAGTTGACATGGGTGACAATACGAAGGACGTAGTAGCTACGGCGTATTTCCGAGGTTCTTTCAAAACTTCAGGACTCATCGTTGATGATTCTGGAAACTTCGACTGGACCGCAGTTCCACGATTGCGACGACCTGAATAATAAGGAGATACCAAAATGGCAAGTCAACTCTATGATGATTTTTCGAAGCACGAGTTGCTTCAAACTGAGACACTTGATGGAGTGCTCTCTTATTTCTATACTGTCGCCTCCGGTGGAGTTCTCGGACAGTTCATGCCCCTAGTCAATGTCGACGCTGATAAAGTGAAGATGGACATTGATAAGGCTCAGGGCGGCGGAATGACCCCGTCTGTCCCTCAAGGATCTGAGTCTCCAATCTACGAAGCTCCTGCAGGACGAGGCTCGAAAGAGTGGACCCCAGCAGAGTTCCGTGAGAAAGTCAAAGTAATGGAGTCGGAATTGATCGACCTCCGACAGCTTGGCACTCTCGGAGACCTCATGGGTGCTCGTCAGGTACTTCAGAAGAAGTATCGACAGATCGAGATTCGTCTCGCTAACCGACTTGAGTGGATGCGCCGACAAGTGTTGTTTGACAAGTCCGTCAGTTACGCTGTCGCTGGAACGAACTACGTCGAGACTATCGCGTATGCTCATCCAAGCTACCTCGATGTCACAGCCGGTGTCCTTTGGGACAACGCCTCAGCTGATCCGTTGGATGATCTGCAAACTTGGGCCTACGACTATGAGCTTGCAACGGGCTTCCAGATTGAGCGAGTGATCGTTCCAGCTGGAACGATGAACATTCTCACATCCAATACTCGATTCCGCGAGATTGCTACGGCAAACTTCGGAGTATTCCAAGGAACTCCTGCAGAAGTCAATGCGCTTCTCACCAAGTTCTTGGGAGTGGGTATGGTCGAGGAGAGCCGTCACCGAATCAACTTCTTGACGGAGTGTTCTGCTGACGCAGCCGCTGCTCAGGCAGTCGTTAATCTCGCTGATGCTGCTGAGCTTGAAGCTGGAGACATCGTCTGGTTGCGCAGCATGTCGACCGAAGTGTCTGAGCAGGGAGAAGTTCTCTCGGTAGCTGGTAATGCAGTGACCCTTACTGCCAACCTCACGAATCCGTTCGTTGCTGGAGACCCAGTTCGGTATCACAAGATGATCATCCCAGACAACAAGTGTCTAATCATCGGCAAGCCAATGTCTCCAATGGATCCTCTCCACCAAGAGTCGCTCAGCTCCGAGTACCTCAATCAGTTTGCTGACGTTGCATCGACTTACAGTCGGTTCTCAACTCTGGAGCCGAAATCTGGTATGTTTACCAAGTTCCGCGACTTCATCGATATCGGGGATCCTCCTCACGTCGAGCAAATCCTTGGCATCCGAGCGTTGCCACGAGTCCATTATCAGGATGGATGGATGACCGCAACAATCAAGTAAGAGATAGGAGGGGCGAAAGCCTCTCCGCTCTTCATTGGAGATGATAAATGGATTCAGATAAAGTTCTATACATGGTGGTCCAAGTCGGGATGCTTACCTGCAAAGGCAAGAAGTATCGACAAGGAACCAAGATTGGTCGAGACGACAAAAACTTCACCCTGTTGCTGGAAAATGGAAAGGTCTCAGACTCTCTTGAAGAGTCCCCTAACCTGCTCGCAGTCTCTGAAGCTGAAGCTGCAAAGCTCCCAGCCGAGAAAGCACCGGCTAAAAAGAAAGCCGCAGTTAAAGCGCCAGTGAAGAAGGAGAGGGTAGAGAAATCTTCAGAATCTCCTGTCATCAAAGTAGAGGCTGAGCGAACTCCCAAGGAATAGTATGCAACAGACGGTGACTAATATTGGCAACCCACTTCTCAAGTGGAACGAGATCATTCAGGAGTTGATAGGTATCGAACCTGTCCTCGTGCTCTCGGTGATAGTCTTTGTAACTTTGATTGCAAAACTGTTTCAGATACGTGACAGGGCAGGCAAGTATGGCAAGTTCATTCTGGTCAGTCTCACTATCGCAGTATCGGTCGCCGTCTCTACGTTTGCCATCCCCTTCACAGAAGCGAAGGAAGCGGTAAGGAATAGTCTAGTGCTATCAGGGGTGAGTACGGTTGTTCGCAACTTTGGCAAGCCCCTGTACGCATCGTTCAAGAGCTTTCTTTACAAGAAGTTCGAGAAGTGGACTGGTGAAAAAGTTGTAGAGGAGCCAGACGATGACCGACCAGCAGAGTAAGATCGAGACGAGTGATCGGCTGACTCGGCTTGAGGTCAGCCTTGAGCTGCAGCTGCAGTCAATGAATGATAAGTTAGACGCGCTCCTGAATCAGCAGAGTAAAGAATCTGCAGAGGTCAGAGAGATTAAACAGGCAGTGACAGTACTGGAAGCGAACTCCGTTAACATGGAGAAGTCCCAGTTGGAACCAAGACTGGCTAAGGTGGAGAAGAACTACTCAGCTCTCATGGCGGTAGCCGCCACCATTAGCACAGTCATCAGCGCAATAGTAGCAATGGTTGCAAGTGTATTCAAGTAATGTGGAACAAAATTAAATGGTACGTCTACGCAGCATTGGCTGTGTGCGCCGTGATAATCGTGTACATCGTCTTCAAGGACGATGATGACGCAATGCAGCAGCTGAATGAATGGATGTTCGACAAGCGTATTCAGCTAGTCAGGGAACAGATTTCTAAGACGGCTGTCAAGAGTAAGAAGACTCAAGCAGAGATCGAAGTAATCGATAAGAAGATTCAAGACCTGCAGTCCAAGAGGGAGTCTGACAATGACAAGATCGATAAGGCATCAATCGTTGAGCTTAAGGATCTGTTTAAAGAAATTCATAGCTAGCTTAATAATTGTGGCGATGATTTCTTTACCGTGCTACGCACAGGCAGAGACGTTCGAGTACTTCAATAATGATGGAGTGATCGACAAAGAGATAGTCGTCATAGATGGCGAAGTTTACATCTTGTCAACTCAAGATGAGATCAAGAAGTCCGTGAAGGATTCAGTAGAGCTAAAGTCGTCCAAGGCTGAGGTCGCTCTCTTGTTCGATAAGGTGACTCTCCTTGAAGATAGACTGACATTCGGTGAAGAGATTCAAGAGGCGTATCGAGAAGAACTCGAATACAACTACGAATACATTTCAAAATTAAAGACACTGAACGAGCGTCCATTCTACAAGGAAGCTGAGTTCGGCCTAGTTGTTGGAGCTATCACAATGGCTCTAACGTTCTTCTTATGGGAGTTCGCTAGGAATCAATAGGAGAACATGTGGCTGCTACCTACACAACTTTGGAAGACCTCCGAAGGGTCATGAATTCTTCAAACGACAAGAAGGTGAGGTTCAGCGTCGACGCCATTGACAGCATCGTCGCTATCACTTCAGACAGGAAGCCCAACAAGGACATCCAGATTGACACAACCTTATCCTCAGTGCAAACTTCTTTCCAAGGTGCCCAGACTTACAGGTTTGAGTTCACCGACGATACGAACTTCAACGTGTACTTGGTTGGCAATCAAGCCCAGTCAGACTACCGAGAAGTTCTAATCGGAACTGGAGATAAGAACACAGACTACACGAGTCCCGATGGAAACATTACAATAGGCGCTGGAACTTTTTCAGGCACTATCGAACTCGGCGATTCAAATACAATAAAGCTAAACTGCGATGTCTCCGATGACAACGCTTGCTTATACATCCGAGACGCAGAGATTGAAATCGATTCGTCGCTTTCAGAATACTATGCGGAATACACTCCAGAAGCTCAGGACACCATCTACACGGCGGTGACAACTCCTTCGCAAGTAAAGCTTGCAACGACCTACTTGGCTGCGTACTACCTGTACTCGGACATGTACGTGGATGTACTCAGGGAAGGAGATTCTAAAGAGTCTTTCCTACCGGGGTGGAAGAAGAGAGCTGAAAGGATAATGAACTCGTTCATCAAGTTCACGGCACGAACGAACCCCTCGGTTCTTTCCTATCCGAGATTCATTGACAGGATCGGAAACGGATACCTCGGCCCCGGCTGGTCTAAGATGAGCAGGGACACCGAAGAACTTTCCCGTGACGCAGAGGTGCAGTCAGTCTTCGAAGGCGAAGTCTACACCGATGGAGAGTAGATGACTGTAGCTAAGATAAAGATCTCCTACGAACTTAATGATAAAAATAAGAAGACCATTCTAGCCAAGTACAGTAAAAGCTTGTACAGGAAGTTGAGCGAGTCTTTTCAGAGAGTCTACGGAAATCAGGTATCCCTCGACAGTTTCAGGAAGAGTGTTCGCGGTAAGAACCCAGCCCTGAAGAAGTTCAAGAAGAACCCTCCATCCAAACATGCCAAGGACATGCAGAAACTCTACATGCAGGCATGGGATGCAAGATATGCAGAAGTCAAGACCAAGTACGAAAACACATTCACCTCAAAGGAACGTGAGAAGCACGACTACAACAAGAGAAAGCTCAGCACGAAGAGTAGGAAGACTAACTACGGCAAGACCGTTAAGTATACTTCTCCAGCATTGCTCAGCGGCCACTTCAGAAACACTGTAAGAAGTGGGTTCAGAGATGGCGGGACATTCAAGGTAGAGTTGAGCCACTTACTTTTGCATGGCAGTTACGGAGTGAATACAAAGAACTTTCCATCAAGTGGTAGTCCCGGATCCTATGTCGAGCAGTTCTTAAAGCTGCTTACAAAGGCGAAGGTCATCGAGAACCCGAATGATATGTTCCGATTCGATCCGTCTTGGAATAACAAGATAACCAAGCTGATGAAGCTAGCACTTGAGAAGGATCTCTTCCCAGAATGGGCTAAAATCATTAAGAAGCACGAGGGTTAAGTATGGCCGTGATAACACCAAGTGAACACAGACTGTACTCGGACATGGGAGACTACGCTGATGTAGAAATCAACATGGTCAATGTAATCCAGAGATACTTTTCCAGCGACGAGAGATATTCGAGGTTCGATCACATCGAGTTTCATAATGTCAATCCTCGCCTCATCACAGTGAACCGAGTTCCAGCATTCTTTATATGGTGTGACGGTTCGACCACCTCTTCTGACGAAGTGGGTGGACTCAGAAGTAAGTCGCTGTCAAAACGCGAAGACTTCTATTGCACGGCAATGATGATTCACTCAGGGGCTGACGAATACGAGAACGCGCAATTAGTGAAGTATGCGGGTCACGTAGTTCGAGACGCACTATACGAGAACATGAATCTAAACGACATAATGAATCATACTGGTGAACTGTTCGAGATTAACTTCGAGCCTGAACCATTTGATGTAGGCGGATCCTTCAAACTCATGCAGGGTTTCGCAATCAAGATCAAGTACAGCAAATTAACAAGACGCAAGCAAGCAAACAGATAAATTGGAGATCAAACAATGGGTATTTCAACCTCCCCCGCATCAGGCTCAAGGGGTCAAATTACAATCGGTGAAGAGACCAGCTACGGTGTGGCAGTTTCTCCAACTCATCTCATCGCCTTCACGAGTGAAACCTTGGCGGCGACGGAGAACGTCCTACAGTCCGAAGCGATCCGAAGCGATCGTGGAGTGCATCAGCTCATCCGAGGAACTCTCTCCGTAGAGGGCGACATGTCCTTTGAGCAGTCCGTCTCTGGATTCGGTATGCAGATTCGCCATGCACTTGGCGACTACCTCAAGGTTCCTAAAGTTGACGGCGGTGTCCGAGCACGGATGGCACGAGCATCCGTCGTAGTTGCAGCAGCTTCTGCTCCAATCCCTCTTCGAGACTACATTGTCCTTGAAGAAGATGCATCGGCTCAGTTCGACGCAGCAGGCAAGTTCGCAATCGTTTACCGAGACGTCAATGATGCACTAGCACTTGATGACAACACTGGTGCAGGTCACTCTTACACTGAGATGAATCTTCGACAGGCAGCATATGTTGACTCAATTACGCTCACTGACGCAACGAACTCTTTCCCACTTGCGATGACTCTCGTTACTCTCGCCCCAGTGTACGGCCCTAGTGGTCCAGTAAGTCCTCCAGCTAATACTACTGGCGGCGTATGTCTTATCGGTCCAGATCGAATCGAGTACGTTTACGCAGAGGCAGAGATTCTCGCAGCTGGCGCAGGAACAAAGATCTGGATTCACCCAGACTCTCTTGCCAATGGAACTCCAGCAGCTGACGATACAGTTATCATCCTCCCGTGCCTCGCACTTGAAGGCGGTGGCTTCCCGACGGCGACTCCGCAAAACGACATTGGCTCATTCGTGTATCAGTGGGACACCACTCATGGTGAAGTCATTACTCACCACATCGAACGAGGCAAAACGCTTCCTGTCGGACTGACCATCGAGGTCGACCGAGACGCAGCTGTCTTCCTCTACACTGGTTGCAAGACCAATACGATGGTGATGAACTTCGAATCGAATGCAGTTGTCACAGGAACCTTCACGTACATTGGTCGTCAAGAGCACGCCATTGCCTGCCTAGTTGCAGACGTGGTTCCCGGTGCCCTTACGATTGACGTAACAGACGGAACTTCGTTCCCTGCTACTGGCTTCATCACCATTGGTGAGGAAACCATGATTGAGGTCACTGCCAAAGTCGACAACGCTGACGGAACTTCCACTTTGACGATTGGAACAACTCCTGCTCAGAACACCATTCAGCGACACCACGTCAAGAATGAGAACGTTGACTCTCGGACATCTACTTCGGTAGCGTCTCCAAAGGAAGGCAACAACTCTCCATTGAGTTCCTTCGAAATCGGCATCTACATGGATGGTTACTGGGAAGAGGCACTGTCCGCTTCCGTCACCGTCAACAACAACATCAATGCTGATAAGTTCATCCTCGGTTCTAGGTATCGAGCGCAGGCAATCGAGCAGCGAACAACTGTCGAAGCCAACCTCTCGCTGGAATTCGATGATGGTAAGCACTACAAGAAGTTCACCACTGGTGAGAACTTCTCACTGGAAATCAAATGCATCTCGGAAGCAGATGATAGCTTGATTGGCTCAACCGGAGTCTACTCTCAGGCTTACTACTACATGCCTAAGTGTAAGTTCAACGGAACTACACCCAACGTTGCTGATGATTCCTACATCACTCACGACATGCCTATCTCGGCGATTGTGGATGATGCGACGAAGACCACAGATATCATTGTTGTTCTCGTGAACAACAACACAGATGATGTTGAAGCTCCGTAAGCAAAACTAAAACTAAACAATGCGGACCCACTCAGAAGACTGGGTGGGTCTTTTTTTTGTTTAAGCCTTGAGAGGTGACGATGACATGCGCTGAGAATTATTCTTTCTCAATAGCTCAAAGCACCGCTAATAGGATCTTCATCACGGTTAGTGAGAACATCGTCAGAGATGCTAGCGGCAACATAACTTCAAAAGACCCCATCGATATCACTGCCTCGAATATTTATGCTAGCTTTAAACGTAAGGGGCAATACGGAGGCGACGTCCTGATCAATCTATCAACTGTCAATGGAAGGATAGTGATCGAGGATGGTCCAGCAGGTAGGTTCTCAATGTTGTTCTGGCCGTCTGACACATCTTCCCTCGCAGTGTTCTCACTGGGATACGATGTACTCATTGAGATTGGTGGAAACCCACTTGAAACCAAGAGACCCATGAACGGTACGCTCACAGTGAGCAGGACTTACACAGTGGTTCCCTAGCGCGGAGAAGTGATGGCTGAGACATACATTAACATAGAGACTGAACAAATCCTCACTGACGTTGTCAATGAGGAAATTCTCGTTACAGTTGAGACGATAGACGGAGATCTGGTAGAGGTCACTAATCAGTACATGGAAGTACTGGTAGAGCCTCAACAGGTACTGGTAGAAATAGCTGAGACCTACACAGTCATCGGCGGTGGCGGTGGTGTCATTGAAGACCTTGCCGAACTCATCGACAGAGATGGAAGTAACCCTGACTACATTTATGTGGGCAGGTCTGTTCCGTTAGATACTGGTGGAGCCACTTGGCAGATTTACAGATATCAAGTCAGCACCAAGACATCAGTCTTTGCAGACGGAAACGAAAACTACGACAACATCTGGGACGACCGCGAGTCTCTCTCATACCCTTAAGGAAAAAACATGGCTATTGAAGACGACATCAGTGTAGCAGTCAACGGAGATATCCGATATACAGGCACTACAGCAAACTACTCAACCATTGAGTTCCACAGGTATCTCCAAGCGCTGGCAGATAATGCTGAAGCAGCTGGGGATGATCTGTTGGATATCACATCCGATACACCAACTGAAAGAGCAACCGACCAGATTGTTCGATTGCTTGGCGATTACAATATTGACGCAACTCTTGCTCAGCACCTCTATGGTGGCTCGATTAGGCAAGATGGAACGAACACCCTGTACGCAGGTCTTTCGATCCTTGGCTCGGTCAACAACTCGAATACAACTCTTGAAGTTATTCAGGATGGAACGATCCTCACATCCTTCTGGGGAGACCAATCCACTGGTGGATACAACAGCTCTGCTGGTGTTCTCGCAGCCTTCCTAGTGTTGGTGAGAGACAATGGTGCAGACATTGACGGCAAGCGCATCCGCGTGCAAGCTCGACACTGGGGCGACACCTACGCATTCTTTGAAGTCGGCATGGTGGAGGGTGTGAACGTGGCCGCTATCTCGACCACTCCAGATCCTCAGAACGACACTCTTCAAGCAACTGTGACAGCTTACACGCACGTTACAAACACTGAAGGCTTCCAAGGCATTGACCTCAACAACGGCAACGGATCGTTCGACTACTACTCGCAGTGGACATTCGGAGCTGACACTTCTGGAGATGGTAACAAGGGACTCTGGGAGTTCACTAAAGACCTCACTGGAAACGGAACTGCAAAAACTATTCACGGTGTGAATGGGGAGCTATTCTTAGGAGTGACTCACAGCATGGCGTATGACGGAGCTGCAGGGACTTTCCAAGAGGATGAGTTTGTAGCTTGGGGAACTGACATAACTTTTGACGCAGGTGTCGGAACGTTTGTTGTTGGAGAGTACGTTACTATCGGATCGCTCGGAGCAGCTGGCCAGATCGTTGGCTACACTGGAGCAGGAGCTACCGGACAACTCTTGGTAGCACTTGAGGACACATCGATCACATTGGTTGACGGTGACACTATCACTGCTCCTGTGAGTTCAGCAACTGCTGACATCAATGTCACTATCGTTGATAACAACAAGTCTGGAGGCACAGGTCTATTGCTAGCACTTGACGATAACACTGGCACAGGAAACTTCTACATTCAGTTGTGGAGTGGTATCGCGCCAGTGGACAACCTTCCAATTGAAGGAAGGACAAGCGGAGCGACCTGTCTCGTGAACGGAACCCCGTTGAAGAAGACTGTTCCTCAGCACTTCATTGGTTCCTACACTGGTTCTGTCATTGGCGCTTACGGAGTTGGTTTCGCACCAGCTGCCCTCGGAGCTTCCGACAAGATCTCTCCATTGGTTGGAGCCGATCAGTCACCTCCGAACAACGTCACCTACTCAGTGCTCGCACTGGTTATTGGCGACCAAGTTATGGTGACAGCAGAGACTGGAGGTGGAATTGACTTTAGTCAGCTCACTCTCTCAACGTCTCTCTCAGGGGCAGCAGAGACATCAATCGTCTGTACGACTGCTATCCCAACTGACACGCCAGCATCTGGAACTATCAGAGTCCAGCTTGATAATGACACCAACCGATTGCAAGCGTACACTAGCTACACTGGAAGTACGTTCACAATCCCTTCGACAGATTACTCGACCAAGACTGCCACTAACCCTCGCAATGTCTTTGTGACCTACATTGACAAAGCAGCTGCAGCAACAACTGAGTCATTTACCTCAGTTTACTTGGCACCGAGAAACCTGTTCACAAGGGTTCGATGGGGTGGCGCAAGTCCAATCAAAACTTTCGAGACCACAGGTGTGCTCGGATCAGCTGGTGGATCGTCAACCGCAATTAGAACTCCCGACGCATAAGGAGATACCATGTCTGTTATAATTTCATACGGTGACTGCGAAGATAGAGGTCACGCTCAAAATCAGTGGGAGCACGCGGCAAGTCATTGGCCTGCAGACATGGTGTGCAACAATTCAACTTCGATTCCAGAGGGGTACACGCTAGTTGTACTATCACCTGCGGAGGGACGGTACGTTCAGGGCACGGAATCTCTTGTAGATTTCGTACACCCCGAGAACGCCGTGTACCTCTTTGGATCGAATCATAGTCATCTAACTCATGAGGAGCTTCCGAAGGTTCCTGATCACATTGTTTACATTCCAATTGCGCAGACCGGATACGTCGAGCTTTACTCGTGGGTCGCTCTCGCAGTCGTGATGTATGACAGGATGGTGAAAGGTGGCTAATACAATTACAGATACGAGAACGCTACTCGACAATGCCAATGCAGTTACCAACTGGGTTGACTTAGCTGGGACTGCCGCTGGAACCTTGGACACTGAGATCAAGGTTGAAGGAATCGGTTCGATTGGGGAGTACCTATCGTCATCGCTCGGAGGCATCCTGTATGACGCAGGGACTGCCCAGAACTGGGCCAACTCTGTCTTCTATATCCGAGTCAACTGTGGTATCGTTGGCCTCTTGGATACTAAGGCTAATGGCGGGTTCAGAATTAGATTCACCGGGGCGACCGCCTCAGACTGGTTTGAAGTGTATGTCGGAGGACTCGACTCGTGGCCTACTACCATTGCTGGTGGTTGGGCCACTTTTGTGGTTGATATTGAAGACGCACGCACAGCCGCTGTAACAAATAGTGACCCCGGCACTGGTCAGAACGGAACTCCTCCAGCTACATCAGCTATTCGAAGAGTTGGATGGGCTGGAGTTACTGGAGGAACCATGCCACGAATGGCTGACAATACTTGGATGGATGCCATGTATCGTCTACCTGATGGAACTGCAGGTATTCTCATTCAAGGTAAGAATGGCGGAACAACCGACTGGACTTTCGAGGACATCTATACTCAGCTTGGTGACGCAGCTGGGGTGTTCTATCCAGCTGGCGCTGGAGCTGCATGGGTGGCACTCACTCCAATTGAGATTGGAGCATTCGATGCAGTCGCTCATTCTTTCAAGGATACTGGCACAGATGTTCTATGGGCCGACCAAGAGTGGGCACCCGAGGATCTGTACGGAATTACCGTGCTAAGTGCGAACACCGGAACGACTGACTTCCAACTCGGCGTGAAGACTGGGACTGGAGATACAGCAACTGGTGTTCAGGGATGTTCTATCAAATCTGGAACTAAGAAATGGTTCTTGGATATTGGTGACGCAGGAATTGATTCAGCACACTTGTACGGATGCTCACTCACCCTCGCGGGTGCGCTGACGATGGATAAGGCTTTCTCAGAGATCATTAGCTGTACCTTGGTGGGGTGTGAGTCTGCAGCTCTAGGGCTGTCATTATTCCAGAGGAATCAAGTCATTGGCTCTACGACGGCGGACGGGGTAGCATTCATTACAACGTCTGACCCGCTAGTGAATCTGAGATACAACGTCTTTGCATTCAGTGATGGACACGCTATTGAACTGACCGCAACTGGCGCTCAGGAAAGTAGAGGAAACATCTTCAATGGCTTTGGAGCTATCGGAACCAATGACGCAGCTATATACAACAACAGTGCAGCGCTGGTCACTATCAGTGTCACGAACCTCGGAGGAACTCCGACATACCGTAATGGAACGTCAGCCTCAACCGTGGTTCAGAATACAGTGACTCTAACTGTCAAGGTTGTGGATAAGAATGCTGACCCAATCGTTGGAGCGCAAGTTCTAGTCGAAGCGGCAGATCCTTTAGATGATCTTCCAGATGGAGATATCGTAACCATCACTAGGTCAGGGACTGTAGCAACGGTATCTCATACTGCACATAACATGCCCGATGGTTCTCTAGTAATCATTAGGAATGCCAACCAGAATGAGTACAATAAGATTAGAGCTATCACCGTAATTAACGCAAACTCCTATTCTTACGAGGTGCTTGGGTCTCCAACGACTCCAGCAACTGGAACAATCAATGCGACAGCTGCGATGATATCTGGCGTAACGGATGTAAATGGGGAAATCTCAAGCGCTACCTTCCCATTCACTAACAGTCAAAAGGTTAAGGGCTTTACCCGTAAAGGAACGACGAGTCCGCGCTACGTCACTGGAACTATCAGTGGAACCATTGAAGCGTCGGGCTTCTCAACAACTGTCTTCATGGCCGATGACGAATAAATCCAAGTGATTGAGAAAAAAACCTCGCTAAACCGTTATAGTCTAGTGTAGAGAAAGCTAACTAAGGATTAGAAATGACTGAAGAAGAAGAAGAGCTGACGCCTCAGCAAAAAGAAAGAGCGCATAACAAACTCATGA
>UPTN01000567.1_pt1 | contig 18580 bp, 9 predicted proteins | sample 2160111 | NCBI WGS metagenome assembly UPTN01 (sample SAMN06265058, study PRJEB28932) | marine metagenome | isolation source: Columbia River Estuary | place: USA:Columbia River Estuary, USA | collected 2014-05-05
ATCTTTAGCAGTTAATGCTGGCTTTTCTTGTTTTTCTGAACAACTCATCATAATTATCATTAAAACAAATCCTAGTAGTATTTTTAATTTTAGTTTCATTTTTTTAAATTTTAATTTTCATATTGTAATCCAAACCCAAATGGAAACAATGGTTCAATTGAGGAATCCCAAAAATTAGGACCATACTTTCCATTAAAATCTTTTACAAACTTTGGCCAAGAATGTGGTAATTTTCCTTTAAAATTGTAATCTCCAAAAAGTACTTCTGCAATTCCATCACCTTCTGAACCTGGTAACCAAGCTGCCACAAAAGCACTTGATTGATTTAGCTGATTTGTAACAACTAGCGGTCTTCCAGAAATTAATACAGTAATTACTTTTACTCCTCTAGCTCTATATCTTTTAATATAATTTTGATGCTCTTTTGATAAAGTCAATGTTAATTTCAATGGTGAATTTTTATTGATGTCACCAAAAAATTCTGCATAAGGAGGTTCACCAACAACTATAATTGCAACATCCGCATCAAAATGATTTCCTGTTCCATCTTCATCATAAATTATGGTTCCTTCAGACATATTCTTAATTCCATCTAAAATGGTAGTAGCGCCCTTATAGTTATCATTTCCTCCTTGCCAAGCAATAGTCCATCCTCCAGATTGCAATCCAGCATTGTTAGCATGTTCACCTACTACAACAATCTTTTTAGTTTTCTTATCAATTGGTAAAATATTCCCTTCATTTTTCAATAAAACCAGCGATTCTCTAACTGCTTGTTTTGCAACTGCTCTATGCGCTGTTTTACCTATTTCTTGAATTAATGATTTAGCAGGAAATGGTTTTTCAAACAGACCTAATCTAAACTTTTGGCGTAATATTCTTTTAACAGCATCATCAATCCTGTCATTTGAAATAATTGCACTATCAACTGACTTTTTTAAATCTTTTTGAAAAAAATCCAAATCTCCATCAACAGCCATCACCATATCAATTCCAGCATCAATAATTTTATGTCTACCAAAACGAGAATACCCTTTCCAATCCGAAACTACAATTCCATCGAAATTCATTCCTGTTTTCAACGTATCTGTTAAAAGTGCTTTATGGGCGTGCATTGAAATTCCTTCATACGAATTAAACGAAGCCATTACTGCTCCAATTCCACCTTTAACTGCTTCACGATAAGGCGCTAACAATCTTTCATTAACTTCAGCTGCACTTAAGGTTGTAACCCCTCCTTCTATCCCATTATCAGTAGAACCATCACCTACAAAATGTTTGGCGGTAGCCATAACTGTAGTACTATCTGAAAGGTTTCCTTGATGACCTTTTACCGAAGCTTTGGTAAATTCAACCGTTAAATCTGTACTTTCTGAAAATGCTTCATACACTCTTCCCCATTTTTCATTATAAGGAATTGCTATGCAAGGTGAAAACACCCAGTTAAAACCTGTTGCTTGGGCTTCAATTGCGGTAATTCTTGCAGCTTCTTCTACTAATTTTGTATTTTGAGTTGCTCCTAAGCCAATATTATGCGGAAAAATAGTTGCTCCTTCAAAGGTATTTTGTCCGTGTACAGCATCAACTCCAAATAATAAAGGAATTCCCAGTCTTGTTGACAAAGCTTCCTTTTGAAGTTCTGTGAATTTCGCTTGCCATTCAGCAGCAGTTTTTCCAGGTGCTGGACCATCGGTATGAATAACAGAGCCTATAAATTTTGAAGTAACATCACCTTTTTGAATATCCCAGAAATGACGTACTTGCGACATTTGACCTATTTTCTCTTCCAAGGTCATCATTGCCAATAATGAGTCTATTTTTTGTTCAATGATTTCGTTTTTAGTCATTTCCTTTTTTATTGCCGTTTTACACGAATTAAAAGAGATTAAACAAACACTAATAACTAGCACATATATAATAAGATATTGGTATTTTCCTATCATTTTATTTTTTTATTGCCACTGTAATTTGACTTATTTCTCCTGTTCTTTTAAATAATTTTGAACTTGTTTGTGAATCAAGATTCAAACCTTTAAACTCCAATACTGAATCCTTATTAAATTCAACTTTTAATCCTTCTTTCTCGGATAATTGATAAATAATTGGTACTTGACAAAATGTAAAGCAAAGTGAATCTGATTGCAATTGAATTTCTTTTTTCTCTTTATTTACTGATTGATATTTAAATATTGAAGGGTTCGTTAAAAACTCATATCTTCTCAATAATTTAGGATTAAAACCAACTTTCCCCTCTTTTACAAAAACCCCTAATTCTCCAAATCTGCATAATATATCTTCTTTTACTTGCCCAGTCATACCTGGCTGTTGAGCACCTTTTCCTCCTGGGGTATGAGAATACGGATCTGTAGGAAATGCACCATATAATTCTGGTGATTTGTGTACGCCAATTCCTGCATTAATCTCGTAATAATGATCTAATAATTTCCCAATTATTACTTCATCTTCTTTATCTTCTACTGCATTTATGCAAACTTCTTGAACTGCTAACAACAATTTTGAAACCATATGCCAATAAATTGACCCAAGACCTTCATAACCAAAAAATGTTCCCGATCTTCCTGTAAAAGCTTTATGGTTAAATATTTTTTCGAAAACGCCTAATACAAGTTTGGAATCTTTTTCAATTAAATCTTGATATTCCTCTGGAAGCTCGTTTAATGCTTGCTGTAAACTATTTGCATTGTTAAAATTCCCATTAAAATGATAATTTCCTAAACAGTCTACCTGTACAATTTGTGTATTTCCATCTTTGGTAAGTCGCTTTAATAAAGATGATTTTTCAACATCCTTTTTGTTAATATTATTTTTATCACTAAATCTTGGTAATTCTTTATTTGGATATAAAATATAACTGTACTGATCTGGTCTAAACAAAGCGCTTGCCTTTAATCCATCTAATACATCTAAACTTTCTTTAGAAGATAAATAGCCAGAACTTAACACAGCCACCTGACCTTCTAACATTTCTGACAAATATGAAATTGATACTTCTTTATCGTTTTCAATAGTCATTAAATTATATGCATGGTATAAATTATCAGCTCTTTTATTGGCATCTATCGAATGATCTAAATATTGAAGCGTAATTTTTGTAAAGTTTAATAAATTTGACTTTGAAACCGTTTCTTTATCACTTGAGAAACCTTTTTCATAAATACCTCCTCTATAATTACTCGCTGCAATTCCAAGTCCGTCTAAAACCGTTTTTCTGTCTTTATCTGAAACTTTTCCTGATAATATTTTTTTATTTGTGTCTAATACAACAGAAACCTCATTAAAGAATATTGCCAATTCAATTGAAATTTCAACGGTATCTAAATCGGATTTCGAAACTGTTTCTTCCAAGAATTTTAAAAAGCGTCTCAAATAATATAGCGTTACCATTGAAACTCCATTTCCTACCAATGCGTTATTGGCATCGTTCCATTCTGGACGTTGGGTATTCATCCAAATACCACCTTCAGGAACAAAGTTTGATACTTTTGCCAACACTGTAACTAATAATTTTTCGACAAGATTTACTTTATAAATAAAATAATTTTCATCACGTAACAAAGCACCATCAGCACCTAACTGAATTTTCTTTTCATTTATATTTTCATCCAATTCAACATCAAATTCAATTGTATCTTTTGGGTTTTTCAGTATATCCTTATACTTTTTTATTTTATACGGAACATTGGCATACACAAAAATTTCCTGATTAAAATAGTTGGATAATTTATTTGGATAATGGTTTTCAATAAATTCTAAAAATTTTAATAAATAAATAATTTGGTGATCTCCCCAATACCCAATATATGACCAAGGATTGTCTGGCTCAACAGTTTCCCAATCAAAACCATCTTTTGTTACACGATATGGATTATAACCTTCAAAAGTTGTAGCATTTAAAAACTTATGAATCATACTTTCAATAAATGTTGGATATGAATGTGCTAATGCTTCCCAGTTTTGGAAAATATCACGCCAGTTTCCTTCATAATCTAATATTTTTGAGCCATCAACTTCACTAGTTGTGTTAATAGAAAACTTGTTCCAAGGTCGGCTTGGATCACCGTGTCTTCTACTAAATTTTAAAGGCATATATTCAAAACAAAGTCTTTTGTAGTTTTTGTCGGTTTGATTATTTGCTAAATCTTTTAAATACTCTAATGAAAATGTTTCAGGAAGATTTGCTAAATCATCTACCTTCTTTTTAAGTACTTTTTTATTTGCGTTTGCGATGTATTTTATAAAATCTCCTTTTTCAATTTGATAATTAAAATCGAAAATTCCACCACGCATAATGTTGAAAAGCGTGTTTGAGAAATGACGAGAATTAATTAAACTATCATTCGACAATTGTATCCCATCTGAAGCGCCTGTAAGTTGAATTAATTTAGTTGTTCCTTCCTCAACATCTGCTTTAATTAAGGCTGCCAAATTCTTTTCTTTTTTAATAGTCTCCTTAATTTTTTGAACATCAACAATAGTTTGATTTACATTGGCGACAAGCATCCAGTTTTTTTCTGAACTTGCATTTAAAGTGATTTTTGAACAGGTAAAATAAGCGCCTTTTTCAGCTTTTATATCAATTTCTTGAACAAGATCTTTTCCTTTTCTGAAATTATTTAATTGTGTAGAAGACAACAAATACGTTGGGTTTTCAACTCCAACAGACCATACAATATTGGCTTTTAACGCTTCGCTTGGTTCTGCTTTATCTACAATTATGGCGCTTAATGCGTAAATTCCTAAACCTGCATCTACTTCTAATTCGCATTTTTTATAGGCATCAACTAAGTTACTACTTGCATTTTGTAAATCGGCTCCAACTCCATAAGGTAAAATGTTCTGAATTCCATCTAAAACAGTGAGTTTTAGTTCATGAGCTTTGTTATTAATTATTGTAGATTCTTTTACAAAACCATATTCACTGCTCGAGTTCCACTCATATTTAAATGTAACACCTAAATCATGATTAATTTCTTCAAAAATTACTTTATTTCCATAACTATTTTTGTACAAATTCCTGCTGATTTTATAAACTCCTTCGTAACGATTAGAAAAAGGTTCCCATAAATAAGTTTTTTCTTCTATATGAATTTGAACAATAGTTTTGTTACCTGTAATTTCAGTACTCTCTGTAATTTTATCATCCGTGTAATATGGAAATAAGGCATAGCTGCTATTTTTTCTTCCTGCAGTTAATCCGCCATTGCTTGAAATAAACATCCAATGGTTTGAATTACTAACAATACTCATGAAAAAAGGTCTCATTTCATTTACATTAGAAATTTTATAATAACTCTCATTCCCAATAGTTACTAAATCTCCTTTTACTTGGTTCACCTCATAAGAAGCTTTATTTTCACCTATATACATCGAAATATTTTTTTACTTATTTATATAATTTTTAATAAAAAGACTGTTTCAAATTAATCTTTTAGTGTTATATTGAGCTTGTCGAAATATGTTTCATGCAACCAACTTCGACAGGCTCAGTTTGACAAATAGAATTTCAATTACTTTTTAAATTGCCTCATAGCTTTTAATTCACTTTAAATGGAATATTTGCTGTGGCTGTATGATTTTTGCCATCTTTTACATATGCAAACAACCTATAAACTCCTTTTTCATTTGGAGCTTTAAAAACTAAATTTCCGTCTGAATTACTAATAATAACAAAATCAACTGCCTTAGGTCTCTTTTCAAAATCTCCTCCATCCTTTAAATCGGTACTTTCATATAATATTTCCCACCCATAATTTAATTCATCATTTTCAAAATCCTGCATTTTTATGTTTACAACACATTCCGTATTTGCTTTAACAATTACATTATCATACGCTGTTTTATTATTTATTTGAAATGATTGTATTTGTGGCGCCCTATTATCTGGCCAAGTATTATTCCAAATATAATGCATTACATCAACTGATTCCGTTTCACTGCCATCTTCTAAAAAGATACCATACCAAGTTGGAGTACGCTCTTGCTTTTGTCCCCATAAAAAAACATAAGAGCCAATACATTGAGTTGGGTCTGCAGCAATTCCTCCATTATATCTGGCCAAATAATTTGCTGCCTTTATAGTACTATTTTCCTCAATAGGTACTCCCCAAGCAGTTTTTGGAACTTCCCAATGACCTGTTGCTCCCCATTCTGATACAATATAAGCACCTTCCCATCCAGATTCTTTTACCAATTTTGGCAACTTAATTAAATCACCATAAATTTGAAAGCATAATAAATCTAAATCAGTACTTCTTTCTTTAATATGATCCACTTCTTTTTTTGAAATTCCAGCCAACATTGTAGTTGTTAAATGATTTGGGTCTACTTTATGAATCATTTTTGAAATATCATTTACAGCATCCCATACTTTTGGATTGGTATAACGTAAATTCAATTCATTTCCTATTCCCCACATTAATAGTGCTGGATGATCTTTTAAAGCAATTACTTCTTGTTTTATTCTTTCCAATTGTTCATTAACCGCTGCGGCATCATCATAATCAAATCCATGTCGTTCTCTCGCAACTTCAATTCCCATAGTTACCATTAATCCGTGTTTTAAAGCCTCATCTAAAACTTCTTTACCGCTTTTTTGTCCATTTTCAGTCCTCCAAGTTCTAAAAGAATTCCCGCCGTGTTTTGCAACCGATTCTATATTTCCAAATTCTAATCCAGCTCCTTTTATGAAAAAAGGCTTACTGTCTACATACATCTGAAATTGTCCGTTGTTGTTCTTTAATTCAACCTTAGCTTGTTTATTCGTTGTATTCATTACTTCTTTTGTTTGAGGTTTTGAATTACATCCAACAACCAATGCACTGCACACTAAAATTTTAATAAATATGTTTTTTAAACCCATCTTAATTTTCTAATTTTTTACTAAATCAAATTCTATTTGCTCTAAAGATTTTCCTTTTGTTTCTGGTAATATTTTTAATAAAATAAAGAACCCAATTACAGCAATTACTCCAAATATTAAAAAACTCATAGCGTTTCCTAAATTGGATAATTCCCAAGGGAAAACTTGTTGTACCACCCAACTAATAAATGAGTTTACAAACCCAATAACACCAATTGCCAATCCTCTATATTTATTTGGGAAAAGTTCTGATAACATTACCCACATTACTGGTCCTAATGAAAAAGCAAAACACGCTATAAAACCTAATATTCCCAATAAAACTAGTGTAGCGTTCATTGTGATGGCGGCTTCTAAAATAGCCCCTTCATTTTTTGCATATACTTGGTTTCCTAAAGCCGATTTCATATCGTTTTTAAAATCTACATCATTAGTATACACCTTATCTGCAAAAGGTTCTAATTTGCTATTTTCAATAGTTTCAAATTGAGCAATTTTTTCTGATGAAAGTTGATAGGTTGCTTGATTGAAACCATAAGCACAAACCAATAAACTGACTGCAATACCTGCAATACCAACTAATAACAATGGTCTTCTTCCCATTCTATCGATTAAAAATATAGCAATGATGGTAAAAAATACGGTTGTTAAACTTAATAATATACCTGATGCAAAAGATGCATCTGTACCAATTCCTGTTTGCTTAAAAATGGAAGTTGCGTAAAAATATACCGCGTTTATTCCTGTAATTTGTTGCAATACTCCTAACACTAATCCAACAATTAATATAAAACGTAATGAAGGTTTTAATAGTTCGAAAACTGAAACTTTATCTTTTGTATTTTGTTCATTAATATTTTTCTCAATAGCACTAATTTCAACCTTTGCTAATTGCTCTCCGTGTAAACTATTCAATACTTTTTTAGCTTCAACAATTTTACCAACAGAACACAACCAACGTGGACTTTTTGGTACGAAAAACATAAACATAAAATACAATATAGCCGGAATAAATTCTACTCCAAGCATCCATCTCCAAACATTTTCATCAGTTAAAAAACTACTTCCTGAGGTATTTAATTTATTGAAATAATAATTACTTAAAAAAGCAACAAAAAAGCCTAAAACTATATTTAACTGTTGAATTGAAACCAGCTTCCCCCTGTTTTCTGCAGAAGAAATTTCAGCAATATATGTTGGCGCTAAAATTAGTGCTGCACCAAATGCCAAGCCTCCAACCATTCTAGCTATGTACAACATTTCATATGAAGTTGCATAAGCTGATGTTATGGCTGAAACAGCATATAAAAATGCCACTGCAATTAATATATTTTTTCTTCCAATTACGTCACTTAATCTACCTGAAATTAACATGGCAATCATTGCTGCAAAAGAAGGTGAACTTACAACCCAACCTGTTTGCCCATCACTTAAATTAAATTCTGGACCGGCATAAGACATAACTCCCGAAATTATTCCGGCATCAAACCCGAATAAAAAGCCTCCTAAGGAAACAACAAATGCAATAAATACAACTTTTTTCGACATAATTTATGTTGATTAGAACTACTGTTTATTTTAATAATAAGGTTTGTATTGCACGCGCAGGCATCTCCAAAGTTGCAGTTTTTGACCCAAGAGTAACTGTATAGCTCATTGCATCATCACTCACATTCATAGCTACAATTACAATGATACCTTCTTCATTTACAAATGCTGTAGTTAATAATTTATTTGAACTTGAAACACTTGAAATTCTTTTTGCACCTGGTCTAATAAACTTAGAAAAATGACCAATATAATAATACGAATTTGTAAATGTTAATTCACCTGTGTTAGTATCTCCATGAACTGGTGCAAAACAAAGGTTATTCACATGATTTGGCCCACCGGTTTCATCCAATAAGATGTTCCAATCAGTCCAAGCAACCGTACCATTATTAAAATCATTTATCATAGATTTCCCATAACGTTCCGCTAATTTTGGATCTTCATTAACTATTCTGCTTAAATTATAACCTTCAGTGCATCCTTCAGTAAATATTAAGTTTTTATCTGGATATGCTTCATGAACTTTTGCAACATTATCAAACATAGGCACCCCATCTTTCCAATCTTCGTACCAATGAAATCCAACACCCCAAACATACTTTGAAGCTTCTGTGTCGTTTAAAATAGTACTTGCTCTTTGAAATATTAAATCTCTATTATGATCCCAAACAATAATTTTTTTATCACCTAAACCCTCCTTTTCTAAGGTTGGTCCTAAATGATTTTTTAAGAAATCCCGTTCTTCTTCAGCGGTATAAATACAAGATTCCCAAACTTGAGTTGCCATTGGTTCATTTTGAATTGTTAATCCCCAAATTGGAACTCCTTCTTTTTCATATGCTTTAATAAATTTAGCATAATATGTAGCCCAAGATGCTGCAAATTCTGGTTTTAATTTCCCACCATTTAGCATATTGTTATTTGTTTTCATAAATGCTGGTGGGCTCCAAGGACTCACATACATTTTTAATGTTCCTCCAGCAGCAGCAATTGCGGATTTTATAAAAGGTAATCTAAATTCTCTGTCGTGATCAATATTAAATGTTTTTAATTCGGCATCACCTTCTTCAATATAAGTAAAGCTTTCACTTCCAAAATCGCAACTATGAATACTTGTTCTCGATAATGAATACCCAATTCCATTATCTATACTATAATAAGCTTCTAAAAATTTAGCCTGATTTTCTTTTGTAAGTTTATAAAATGTTTCAGCTGAAGCATCGGTTAATGAAGCTCCAATACCAACAAAAGTTTGAAATTTTTTTGTAGGATCAACCAAAATAGAAACTTCTGTTTCTAAAGGTTGTCTAAAATCTGAAAATTCGGTAGTTCCGGTTGGTGATAATTTATATTCAGAATTATGAGCACTTGTAAACACCTGAAGTGTATTTCCATATTCATTTATTTCTGCAGTTTTAATTTCTTCTATAACAACATTAGGCTCTTCTTTCTGATTACAAGAAATGAAAACAATTATCAAAATTAATACACTAATTATTTTTTTCATTATAATAAATATTTTATTGATAAACCCTTACATAATCAACAACCATACTTGATTGCGTGAAGTCCGGATCTATTTCAAACCAACTTCCTCCCATTGCCACATTTAATATTAAAAATTGATCGGCAGTATATGGCCAAGTTTCACTGTTTTTTACCGAAGGGTTATAGGTATAATGCACCTTATCATCGACAGAAAATACAATTTCTTCATCATCCCATTCAACTGCATAAATGTGAAATTCAGTTGAAATATCTTCAATATATTGCCCCCCGTGATTGGTAGTATTGCCATAACTTGAAGGCGTGTGCAATGCACTTTGAGCAGTTCCTTGATTATGTCCCCAATGTTCCATGATATCAATTTCACCACAAGCTGGCCAACCAACTGTTCTAATATTTGAACCTAGCATCCAAATTGCAGGCCAAGTTCCTTCACCAAATGGCAACTTAGCTCTTACCTCAACTTTTCCGTAGGTAAATTCAAATTTACCTTCTGTTAACATACGTGTTGAAGTATATTGGGAACCTTCATAATTTTCTTTAATTGCAGTAATTTTTAAAAAGCCATCTTCTACAATTACATTTTCACTTCTATTTGTATAATATTCCTTTTCTCCATTTCCCCATCCATTGTCTCCAGTTCCAATATCATAACCCCATTTTGAATCATCTGGACTTCCATTTACATCAAATTCATCCGAAAAAACCAAAGTTTCAAACGGTGGACGTTGAACTAAAATTTTAATCTGCTTAAAAGTGTTTATATGGTCACCTGTTTTGGAATAAGCATATACCGAAACGGTATAAATATTTGTGCCTCTCTCTGTATATTCATATTCAACTGTTCCTGTTGTATTTGTTATTTGAGCGCCATTACCAAATCTAAATTCATAAGAAACAGCGTCTGTCGCCGACGCTGAACAATTAATTACTCCTGTGCCATCACCTTCAGGATTGTTTGAATCTGATCCAACTATATTTACAGTTAGTAAAAGGTTTGAAGGTATAATAACTTCTGTTTCTATTTCAGGTACGTACGGATCATCTTCTTCTCCACTGCCCCCACAAGAAAGCACAAGTAGTAACATTAACCCAAATATGACACTTAGATTATTATATTTAATATGGTTTAACATTATAATTAATTATTATAAAATTAAAAAGCTAATATGTAAAAGGAATAAAAACAAAAAGAGGGTATTATTTACCCTCTTTTTATTTTAAAAGACATTTTGTTTAAATTAAAACAAATGTTTTGGTAAACTCAAGATAATTATATTTTTATTCTATTGTAATTAAATCATCCTAGTTATTTAATTTTATACTGTGTTATTCAGGTTTAAAAACATAAGTCCAACCAGTAGCCCAAGCTGCGTTAGCAGTATACAGTACTAATTCATCTTCTGTTAATGATATAATATCAAACAATCCACTAGGATTGTCACCACCATCACCAATTGCAGCACCTAAAATATTTGAATCATTGATTTGAAGCTTCTTATTTGCAACATCTAATACAAAGCTACCTAACTGTCCAGCGCCACTTGCGTTTGAATAGTATGTGAAGTTCGCAGCACCATTTAAATCAAATTTCATTTTACCAGCAGCATCAGCTGGAGGACAACAGTCTCCTGCAGCATTCCACCATAAACTCCAAGCAGAATCTCTACCATCTGGTGCAGACATAAACCACCACAATCTTCCATCAGGACTAGGACCTCCATTAAAAACCCAAGTTTTACCACCTGCAGTATCTTCGCTAACTAAATCGTACCAATCTTGATCTAATGCATTATCTAATTGATCAATTTGAACATCTATTGTTTTTGAAAAGAATTCAGCACCTAATGTACCTGTAAAGGTAAAAGTAGCTTTTCCAGGAATAGGATAAATAATGGTAATTTTATCTGTAAGTGCTTTCCCTAAATTATAATCCCAATAACCATTAACACCAGGAGTTACCAAATCAAGGGTAATTTTATTTCCACCTGGAGTGCTTTGTGTAGCTGATAACTCAACTCCCGCAACATCAGTATTGTTTTCCAAATATTCCTCGTCTACTATTGAATCACAAGCTGAAAAAACCAGCATAAATGAAACCATTACTAGACTTATTATTTTATTAAATTTCATATCTCTAATTTTAAAAGTTATTAATTATTACCAACCTGGGTTTTGTTCATAAACACCATTTGATAATCTTACTTCAGTTTCTGGAATTGGAACCAATCCTTTTGTTTCTGATCTATAGTTCGCTTTATAAGTAGCATCTACACCTGAATTTCTAACACTAATAGTACCATTAAAAGCTGTATCAACATCTCCCCAACGTACTATGTCGAACCAACGTAATCCTTCAAAAGATAATTCATGTAAACGTTCCTGTTTTAATGCATCTAAAGAATAACCAATTGCTGGTAATCCTGCTCTAGCACGTACAGCGTTCATACCATCTGCTGTTCCTGAAATTTCAGAATGCATTAACAATACATCTGCAAAACGCATAAAAATGAAATCTTGTGCGTGCATTAATTGCATATCGGTATTTCCCCAGCCATACAGTTGAACAAACATACCCACTGTAGCTCCAGATGGATCAGGATGCTGAATTGCTATGTATTTTTTATTAAAAAATCCTGTTTCATGATCACCTTTATCTGCTGAATAAGCACCTGTTCCTTGATCAGCAACACCCATAGGTAGAATAGAACCTTGTTTTCTAGGATCTGCATCATCCCAAGTATTCCATAATTTTGGATTGATAGTACACCATCCCCAACCTTGACCGAAAGGAACCAATGAATTATCTCTAATACCTGTAAATAAAGCCAATCTATTTGTGTAAATATTTCCATTTGACCATCCCCAATCCCCGAAAGAGAATCTTTGCATAAACATCGTCTCATAGTTTCCAGTACCAAAAGTTGGTGAAGTACCGTCTTGACCTACCCAAGATAAACCTTCATTTGCAGCCCAAGGCAATACTGTTGAACCAGCACTTTGGTTTACATAAGAATAAGGCCATAAGTTTCTAAAGTCTGGCGTTAAAGCATATCCACTTCTACTAATACAGTCATCTAAATATCCCTTTACATCAGACGCGCTTAATGAACCACCATCAACCAATGGTAAATCACTAGTTGCTTGTCCAGCCATATTAGTCATATAACCTGTATAAAATAAATATACACGTCCTAAATATGCTTGAGCTACCCATTTATTTGCATGTCCATATTCCGCAGTAGACATACTAGGGAAAGATTTATCTGGCATTGTTTCAATTGCCAATTTTAAATCTGAAGCGACTTGAGCAAAAGTTTCAGAATAAGAAGCTCTTGCAACATCTTTTGGGGAATCAATAGTTGTAATTAAAGGTACACCTCCAAAGAATTTACCCAATCTAAAGTAGAAAAATGCTCTCATAAATAAAGCCTCTCCAATAGCCTGATTTTTAAATTCTATTGCTAATTCTGGAGTAGCAAAAAATGTTGAAAAATCAGCTTCCGCAGTTTTTTCAATAATTGCATTTGTTCTCGCAATACCGTTGTAACATTGTGTCCACATATCACGGTACGTATCTTCAGCTGGATCTTCAAAATTATCAACCCATTTTGCAGATTTATCATCTGGTCCACCACCACCTAACATCATATCTGACATTAAGTTTGCTGCCATCGATTCATTACTATGCACATTTGGTGTATAAATTGCGTTATAAACACCAGCAATTGCCTCCTCAATATCTGTAGGAGTTTTATAATAACTTTCCAAACTCTTTCCGTAGAGATTTGTAGTGTCTAATTCTTTCTCACAGCTGGTTACAAAAACCAAGCTTACGAAAGCTATAAAATATATTATTTTTTTCATTATCTTCTTTTTATTTTAAATTAAAAATCAACACTTAATCCAAACATTACAGTTCTAGCCTGTGGATAAAGTCCAAGATCTACACCCGATGCCCAACTTGCGTCGTGTCCAAAACGAACATCAGGATCCATTCCATCATACTTAGTAAACGTATGTAAATTACTTACTGACATATATAGTTTTGCATTTGAAATTGCTGCAAAATTTTCCAACATATTTCCAAATTCATATCCAACAGTTAAATTATTAATTCTTACATAATCAGCATCATGCATAAATATATCAGAAATAAAATTTGTGTTTCTATTTGAAACAGAACTTAAACGAGGCATTGTATTAGAAGTACCTTCACCGTGCCAACGATCAAAAACACCTGAAGTATAATTCTGTGTAAAATTATCTGCAAAAGATCTATAAGATTGCATTACCTGCATTCCAAATTTACCTGTTAAAGTTGTATTTGCATAAAAACCTTTATAGGCAAAATTTAATTGAAGACCCATTTCAAAATCTGCATTAGGATCTCCTAAGTACACTTTATCGTCTTCATCTATAACACCATCTTGATTTTGATCAACAAAACGAACATCACCTGGGCGTTGGTCAGCAAAATATGGCGTTCCACTTGGCGTTACATAAGCATCAACTTCGTCTTGATTTTGTAAAATTCCATCTGCTTTAAATCCATAAAAGAATCCAATAGGTTGCCCTACTTGTACTCTTGAAATATAAGATGTTCCTTGCGATAATACATGGCTTGGTCCTATAATAGATCCATCAGTATTTGCAATACGTGTAACAGTGTTTTTATTATGTGCTCCAGTTAAGGTAGCTCCATATTTGAAATCACCAATTTGGTCTTTCCAGTTTAAAACAAGCTCAATACCTTTATTTTCAATATCTCCACCATTAATAAATGGAGCACCAGCACCAGATGTTCCTAAAATAGGAGCTTCTAATAACCAGTCTTTAGTTGTTTTGTTGTACCAATCAAATGTTACGCCTAATCTAGAATCTAACATGTTCACATCAAAACCAATGTTTAATTGTTCTGAAGTTTCCCAAGTTACATCTGGATTTGTAACTTTTGCAGGATACGAAGTTGTTCCTGAAACAGGTTTAGTATCTCCAAAGAAATATCCAGGGAATACATAAGCTATTTGTGATGAGTAAATAAAGTTAGGAATTGATTGATTACCGTTTTGTCCCCAACTTGCTCTAAATTTCGCAAAATCAATAACATTTGAAGTACTTTCCATAAAGTCTTCTTTAGTTAATATCCAACCAGCTGAGAAAGAAGGGAAAGTACCCCATCTTTTTCCTTCAGCGAAATTTGAAGAACCATCCGCACGAACAGTTGCTGACATTAAATATTTTTCTTGGTAATTATACTGAGCTCTTGCCATATATGACATTAATCCTCCACCACCAGCAGCCCAATCAGCTCCTGAAGTACCTATTTCATTTATAGAGGTAGCGCCTTCGGTATTATTTATATAAGCATAATCAAATTGACCAGGAAACAATAAATTATTTCTTGACCCACTAACATTAGTGTTTATTTGGTTTTGTAATAATTCAGTACCTATTAATGCATCAACTTCATGATCACCAAACTGACGTTTGTAAGAAACTGTATTTGTCCATGTATAATTAGCTCCAAAATATTGATTTTGGGAAGCTCCATTGGTTGCATTAGTATAAAGTGTACCTAAATGATAAGTAGGAGTCATTGATCTTCCATGACCAAACCAAGAATCAATACCATAAGATGATCTAAATTTTAAATCTTTTATTGGTTCAACTTCTAAAAATACATTTCCTATTATTTTATTTCCTTTACCTGTATTATAATTATGACGATAATACATAACAGCTAAAGGATTTGTTTGACCTGTACTGATACCTTCTAAAGTTGGAGAGAATCCAAATTCATTAATGTTAGAATCAATAGATTGTTGCCAATAAGCAGGCATAAAAGGATTTTGAACTAGTGCATTGTGTAAATCATTCCAATAAATATTACCAGTTGCAACGCTTCTGTTTTCCTCATTAGTATAAGTAAAGTTTTCACCAACTGTAATAATTGCGTGATCATCATTCTTTTTTAATACCATTTGAGTATTCAACCTTGTAGTTAGTCTTTTGTAACCTGCGTCAGTAATATCTCCACCAATCATACCTTTTTGGTCCAAATAAGAAACACCCATTGAATACGTAATATCTTCACTACCACCTGTTATATTTAGCGCATAGTTTTGAATAGGAGCATCGGCATTTGTCATTTCATCAATCCAGTTAGTTCCTTCCCAACCATTTTGTACTTTGTCCCAAATTTCTTGTCCGTATTCAGCCGCAACACCTGGATAATTATTAGTTAACCAAGAATTATTTTTAATCTTAGCTTCCCAATTAGTAGGAGCTAAACCATCATTTACACGACCTTCATCCATAATGTACATATACTCTTGCACATTTAAAGGATCTAAGTTTTTGTAAATATTTTGTAGTCCATAATAGCTATCAAAACTTATTTTTGCAGGGCTATCTTTTCTACCTTTTACTGTTGTAACTAATACAACACCATTAGCAGCACGAGAACCGTAAATAGCAGCAGAAGCTGCATCTTTAAGTACATCAATTGTTTCAATATCTGATGAACTTAAATAATCTATATTACCAACAGCTACACCGTCAACAATATATAATGGGCTCGAGTTACCAATAGTACCTAAACCACGGATAGTAACTCTTGTACCGGCACCAGGCTGACCACTATCTCTAGTAATACTAACCCCTGCAGTTGTACCTTGCAAGGCTTGCATTGCTGTTCCAGTATTTAGGGCAGCAATATCTTCCCCTTTTACATTTACTCCTGCACCTGTAATTAAGGTCTTTTTTTGAACACCATAACCAACAACTACAACTTCTTCTAAGCTTTGTAAATCTTCAGCAAGTACCACATCAAGTGTTCTTACGTCATTGACTACAATTTCTTTGTTTACAAATCCAACATAAGAAAAAACAAGCGTTTGCCCATTTTCTACATTAGTCAATGTAAAATTTCCGTCAAAATCAGTTGAGCTACCATTTGTTGTGTTTTTTACAACTATTGAAACTCCAGGTAAAGGAGATCCCGAAGCATCAACTACTGTTCCTTTTACTTCAAAGCCTTGTGAGTATGCATACACACTTGCAAAGCTGAGAAAAATCGATAATAAAAGTGATTTCATATAAATTTGAATTAAGTTTTATGTAAAGATAAGTTGATACTTTGAAGGTTTTTAAAAACAAACCTATACAAAAAACATACATTTAGTTAAAAAGCTATATCAATACTCTATATTTTATAGTTAATATAACACTAGAATGGCTCAAACCCCTTTTAAATAAGAATGTTAATAAATGTTAAATTTACGTTTATGAAATGTTAAAAAAACTAGACTATAAGGTTGTAGTTAAGCAAATGTTGTGGTAATGTTGTGGTGTTTTTTAATAGTGTAGCGGTAATTATATTTCTAGGATGTACTCAACAAGACTTTTTTCGCGCATTAGCTCCATTTTTTTTCTCAGCCTATATCTTTTTATTTCAACACTGCGCGAGGAAATATTTAATAAAGGAGCTATTTCTTTTGATGATAAATTTAAACGTAAATAAGAACATAACCGTAAATCATTTGGCGTTAATTTTGGGTGTATAGTTTTAATTTTCTTTAAAAAATTACTATCTGCATTATTAAAAGCTTCTTGAAACAATTCCCAATCACTTGTGTTTGATAAGTTTTTGTTGATAATAGTAATTACAGGCTTATTTTTATTTGTATCATCAACAGCTGTTAATTCAGATTTAATACTATTTAAAAGTTCATTCTTTTTAATAATGTTCATTGTTGAAGCCGAAAGTTCCCTTGTTTTACTTTCAATTTCATGTTGTAATTTTTCATTTTTCAACTTCATAATTTCCTTTTCACTTTCTAGCTGAGACATAGAAAATTCTTGTTGCTTTTTATCTAATAATTTCTTTTTTTGATTTGAATAGTATCTTCTATACAGGCTATGCACAAACAAAAGCCAAGCTATAAATAAAACAGTATAGATAAGAATTGATTGATTAGAAAGGTACCAAGGTCTTTCTATTACAAAAGAATAAGACGCCGTATTAGTAGATATCTTGTTACCAATTTTAGCATTTACATTAAAAGTATAACTTCCAGCTGGTAAATTTTCAAAAGACACTTCAGAGTCTGCAGACCAACTACTCCATTTATTATAAAATCCTTTCAATTGGTATTGATAATTTACAGGACTAAATTTATCAAATTTTGCTACACTATAAGAAAAAAATACGTTATTTTCATTCGAACTGAATTTACTATTATCAATTAAAGAAACAAACTTTTTTTCTTCAGTAAGCGTGCTTTTTTCTACTGAATTTATAGTTATTTTAAAATCCGAATCACCTAACTTTCCCTTATCTAATATTATGTATCCTCTTGAATTACCAAATAAATACAACTGATCATCTAAGTTTATCACACTTTCATAACCCACGATATCCTTTCTCAATGAAGCAGGCAAGTATATTTTAGTACTTTGAAGCGTATTATTTAATTTCCCAGGAGAAAAATAAACAATACTCTTATCAGTAAACCCCCAAAGTGTATTGGTTTTATCATCAACTACAAGTTTTCCTGATATAAACTCATCATTATTTAAAAAGGTATTAGATAAAATGGAGTCCTTTTGAAAAAATTCACTTTCATTATTATACTTATA
>UPTN01000570.1_pt1 | contig 18559 bp, 15 predicted proteins | sample 2160111 | NCBI WGS metagenome assembly UPTN01 (sample SAMN06265058, study PRJEB28932) | marine metagenome | isolation source: Columbia River Estuary | place: USA:Columbia River Estuary, USA | collected 2014-05-05
TAAAAATGTGAAAAATTATTTGATGGAAATAGGAGGTGAAATTAGAGCTAGGGGTAATAATAAGAAAAGAAATGCACCTTGGAAAATGGGAATTGAAGACCCCAATTTTGACGGGACAAGGTCCTTGAAAAAAATAATAGAATTGAATGATGAATCCATTGCAACTTCAGGTAATTACCGCAAGTTTAAATTTGATTCTATAAGTGGAAAAAAATATGCTCATATTATAAATACCGAAACAGGATATCCCGCGCAAAATAATCTGTTAAGCGTTTCTGTAATTGCAAAATTAGATTGCGCTGATGTAGACGCTTATGCTACCGCTTTAATGGCTATGACTTTGAATGCTGCGATGGAATTCTTAGAAAAACATCCAGAATTAAAAGGATTCCTTATTTATAGTGATGATGATGGAAATGTACGAACTTTTGTTACATCAAATTTTTAACGTTCTTAGTATAGCCTCCAATTCAAACATATAATCACGTTTATTTATGGACGGAGCATAAGTAAAGCCCTCAAGAACCAATAAACGATTGTGAACTTTGTCTATAACTGTAAAGTTTAAAAAAGGGCCTGCCATGAAATCACCTTTCACTTCCCATTTACCACGGGTTTCAAAAGAAGGTTGGTTACTAATCTGTGTAGGTTTTGTAAACGGTGTATACGCAGCTTCTGTGATCATGTAAGTGCCTTCAAATTGACCGGGTATATATTTTTTGCCTATGGTGTCTCTAGAGCTCACAATATTATTAGGGATGCTGACACTATCTAAAATAGGCAAAGCATAAACTATAATATTCAAACTTCCTTTAGATATATCTTGTCTGAACCACATAAAATCACCAGTATCATTTACCAGAGCGTAATCTTCAGGTATCTTTAATTCAATTCCCAGGTTTGATAACGTTTTTATTTTTTTTGAATCCCAATGCTTCTCGGTTAATTTTCGTTGAAATAATTTTAAATCAGACATTTTAAATACCGAAATAATTTCTTCCTTATGCTTATTAATTTGGTTGATAAGCGCGGCTTTATTTTTACCTATGATGGTCATAGTCATTTGGGGCCTGGCATAAAGATCTTTTTTTACACCATAACCTTCTTTATCTTCTAACCCAATAAATAATATATTTCTACTCGTTTTGAACAATCTTCCAAAAGTTTTAGGTGGTACCTGTGTGACAGAAAATTGATTTTCTTCTTGGGGTAATCCTAGAATTGGTTTCGCAATAATTTCACGCAATGAATCACCAACACTACCATTCCACAGATTATTATCAATTACTATTGTTAAATGATTAATATTTCCTGCGGATTCTACTAAAGTAATAGTACCGTCTTTTTTATTACAAGAAATTATAGATAAAAAAACTATTGAAATAATAATAAATGTTCTCATGGTTTTAGCCTTTATAGATTTTGAGTTTAGTCCCAGGTATTAGGCTTTTAACACTCCAAATATTGTTCCAATTTTTAATTTGATCAACAGAAACTTCTGGATATTTTTTTGAGATCAGCCATAAGGAGTCTCCTTTCTTTACGGTATATGTTACGTATTTACCTTTGATATCAGGTTTCGAACTGGTGTTTTGGGCAACTTTTGTTGTTGATTTTTTTGTCGTTGTACTGGTAAATTTTCTTGGATGAATTGTTAATCGTTGACCAATTTTAAGATTATTGTTTCGCAATCCATTCCATCTTTTTATTTGAGATACGGTTACTCCATACCTTTTTGCAATTTTTCCGAGATAATCACCACTTCTTACCCTATACCTTAATCTTTGAGGAGATTCAAAATATTTCGGTAAAGGCTTTTCTCGTTTCGCGTCTTCGGCTTTAGCGAAAGCATAAATTTGATCTTCATTAGAGACAAATTTTCCAATCAACTCTTTAGGTAATCTTAAGGTGTAGTTTTTTCCTTTAATAAAAGGGATGATATTAAGTTTGTATTGCGGATTTAATAATTCTAATAATTTAGTATCCGTATTAAGTATCTTATTGATTTGATCAAAAGTAATTTGATTTTTCACCACAATAGTGTCAGTTTCAAACCTGCTAGCTATGAATTTTGTAGGTTGAATGTCATGCGCATCGGCATATTCCAATATATAATAGGTAGCATAAAATGCGGGTAAATAACCTGCCGTTTCACGTGGTAAGTAATGCCTTATATTCCATTAATTTCTTGTTCCTCCAGAACTTCTGATCGCTTTGGAGACATTACCAGGTCCGGAGTTGTAAGCGGCTAGGGCTAAATCCCAATCGTTAAAAATTGAATATAAATTGGATAAGTATTTACAAGCAGCTTCTGTTGCCCGAATAGGGTCATGTCTTTCGTCAACATAAGAACTAACGTTCAAATTAAATTGTTTACCGGTATAATACATAAATTGCCATAAACCAGATGCACCAACTCTAGACCTCGCTCTTGGCCTTAGAGCAGATTCTACTATAGCCAAATATTTAATTTCTAAGGGTAAATTGTATTTGTCTAAATGCTCTTCAAACATCGGGAAATAATAAGCTGCTTTTCCCATTAAATCACCTAATGTGTTTTTTCGGGTTTTTAAATAATGCTTAATGATCTTCTCTAATGAAGCGTTATATTCAACATTAAATGGCGTTGTACTATTTAAATGTGATAGCCTTTCTTTAAGCACGGCAGTTTCAAGTTCATTATATATGGTATCGGAAATATTTTCGTCAGGATTGACATATTGAAAATCATCATTTAAGGGCGAGTTATATAAGCTTTTTAGCCACAAACTGTCTATTAAAGTTGCCTCTTTATGATTGATTAGCATCGCAGTATCTTTCTTGGTTTCGTTTGTTTCTAAGTTGATACTTTTAACTGTTGCAGCAGCTTGATTGTCCAGTTTATGGGATGATTTCTCTTGCGAAAAAACACCAATAGATAGCAACAGTAAAGAAGTTAAAAGAGGTTTTATCATTCTAAAGTTTTATTATTATTTGACAGACTAAAATTCACTTTCAAGAAAAACAAATGTATAAAAATTATTTTTATACAAAATTTCAAGTTTTCAGTGCTACCATATAATTACATATAGAACATTTGAAAAGGGTAAAGCTATTTTGAATAACGAGTAGGACAACTATAAATTATTCAATAATTGTTAAAATTTTGAGTTGTGTGCCTGGAGCTAAATAGGAAACATTCCAAATGTTGTTCCAATTGCGTATTTGATGAATAGTAACACCAGGAAATTTCTTTGAAATTAAAAATAATGATTCCCCCTCTTTTACGGTGTACAATTTGACTTTTTGTTTGTAGTCAATAATATTCTTTTCATCAAATTGCTTATTTTGTTTATGGGTATTGGATGTTTTGCTATTCAGATATACTTTTTTATCTAAATTAACAACCAGACTTTGGCCTGCAATTAAGTAATCTGTTTGTAATCCATTCCATTTTTTAATATGATTCGTTGTTGTTTTAAACGATTTTGCAATTTTGGGTAAATTATCACCGGGCATTACAACATAACTATTGTATGGAGTAGGAATTATATGTTCTGAAACTTCACGTTTGTTCTTATTTACTGGTAAATTATATATTTCCGTTTCGTTTAGAACGAATTTTTCAATATAATTTTTAGGTAGTGTTAGCGTGTTATCCCCATCAATGGAGGGTATAATATTTAGTTTGTATTGCGGGTTTAATTTTTTCAGTAAATCTTTATCAATTCCAATTTCCGTTTGTATCTTTTGAAAAGTTAAATTTCTTTTCACATGAATAGTGTCTGTCTCAAAAAAAGTAATTTTAGTATTTTTAGGATAAATGTCGTGCTCATTTCCATATTCAAATAGATAAAACGTAGCATAAAATGCAGGTAAGTAGCCTCTTGTTTCGGCGGGTAAAAATTTTCTGATATTCCAATAATTTCTCAACCCTCCAGAACGTCTTATTGCTTTTGACACGTTTCCGGGCCCCGAATTATAAGCGGCAAGTGCCAAATCCCAATCATCGAAAGTTTTGTATAGACTTTCTAAATATTTACATGCCGCCTCTGTTGATTTTATTGGGTCAGATCTTTCATCGACATAAGATGTGATTTTCAGACCGAATTGTTTGCCAGTATGATACATAAATTGCCATAAACCTTTTGCGCCAACCCTAGATCTGGCATTTGGTTTTAAAGCAGATTCGACAATTGCTAAGTACTTTATCTCTAAGGGTAAGTTATATTTATCAAGATACTCTTCAAAAATTGGGAAGTAATATTTTGCTTCATCCATTAAATTTGAAATATCATCTTTTCTTGTATTTAAATACAACCTAATTACCCTTTCTAATGTCGCATTATATTCAACATCAAAGGGAGTTTTAATATTTAAATTTTCTAATCGTATTCTTAACAAATCAGAAGTGAATTCTTCCTTTTCCTTAGTGTCTACCGTATTTTTATATAAAGGTGAGTTATAAACGTTCATCATCCATGTTTTATCAACTTCTTGAGCAAAAGTTAACAAGGGTGTTTCGGAAATTTCATTATAACCAGAATTGCTATTTTCATTAAGAAAAAGGCCGTCTTGTGAAAAAGACATTAAATAGGAAGCCAAAAAAAATAAAGGGAATATTTTTTTCATAGCATTTTAAATATTTTGATTTTTATTGAGTTGAAAATTAACCCATTGTATAATTGTAAAAATAAAATCTTTTTTACACAGATCATTGTGCAACTCGTGATACCCATCTTTATATAATTTGATGGTAGCGTTATTGTTACTTTTAAGAGTGAATTCTTCTGTTGCCAGATGGCTGGTTATTCTATCTCCTGTACCATGTAAAAGAAGCATTGGGCATACCAGTTTAGAAGCATTTTTGATTGCTGAAATACCAGTTTTTATGAATGTTAATGAGTAATTGGGACTAATTTTATCATGCACTAATGGATCGCTGATATATTTTTGCACTTCATTTCTGTCTCTTGAAATAGCAGATACATCCAAATCATTTTTCATGGTAACAGAAGGAGCTATTTTTTGTAATAATTTTCCAATAGTTATTTTCCAGGAAGGAGGTTGGAAAGCCAATCGTAAAAACGGACTTGTAGCAATTACGCCTTGTAAATTATGCTTTCTTTTTAAAACATAATTAATAACAACATTGCCTCCCATACTGTGTCCGTATAAAAATACCGGTGCACCAGCAAAAATTCTTTGGGCCTTTTGAATTACGATACCTACACAATCAAGAACGGCTGCGAAGCCTGGATTGTGTCCCCTTTTACCTTCCGTTTTTCCATGTCCAAACTGATCATATGTGATAACAGACATATCGTTTTTCAAAAATTCAGGAACTACAAATTCGGCATATCTCGTGGAGTGTTCACCCATGCCATGAACCAAGACTAAAACCGCTTTTGTAATGGTAGATTGCCAATATTGCCCGTAAAGTTTAATATTATCTTGGTAAAAATCAAATTCTTTATGAATCATTAATTGGCGTTTGTATCAAAATTATTAAAAGCACTTTGGCTAATTGCAATAATGTTAATTAATCCTAAAAACTTTTGACGTAACGATCAAGTAATCAGCAAGGTATAACCAACTGTTATATGTAGTGCACAATTTATCACCATTCCATTTACTTAAATACTAATTAAGGGCTTGTCGAAAAGAAAAATAATTTCTAGACGGTGTTTTAATTAGCATCCTAAGAATTTGGATGCTGTCTATTTTAAAAAGGTAACTATGATGGGAGGAAGGAATTATTTTAAAAGTGCTTTACTAAATTCTTGTTTCAAGATAATAATAAGATAAGTTTATTATTAAAATTTATAACAAATAACTGTTGGAAGAAAATGAGATTTATAGTTAAATGATATTATCATAAAAGTAATAAAACCCTTTGGTTTTGCTATATTTGAACAAACGAAATTCCAATTATTGATATGAGAAAACTAGCTTTAATTTTAATTCTTTTTATTTGTTACTCATGTACATTAAAAGAACAGGAGAAATCGGTGGTACTTGAGAAAGGTGAAACATGGGCTTTATTAAATTTTGTAAAAGCAGATAGCATAAATCCTATTTTAAAACCATCGCCTACCTTGAGTTTTGATTGCCCTTTGAATAAAAAAGAGGTGTTGTGGGAAGAGCGTAATGTGCTAAATCCTTCGGCTATTGTTAAAGACGATAAAGTTTTTTTATTTTATAGAGCTCAAGATCTTAATGGTACTTCACGTATTGGAATGGCTGTAAGTTCTGATGGCTTGCATTTCGAAAAAAGTCCAACTCCGGTTTTTTATCCCGATAAAGATGATATGAAAGTATACGAATGGAATTATAAAAAAGGAACTGATACGGAGAATACGGAAGAGTGTTATTTCTGTTATTTTGATGGTGTCGAAGATCCTAGAATAGTTGAAAGTGAAGACGGCACTTATATTTTGACCTATACGGCATATGATGGTAAAACAGCAAGGTTAAGCCTGGCATCTTCAAAAGATCTGGTAAACTGGACAAAACACGGTTTGGTCTTAGGAGAAGAAAAATACAAAGATACCTGGTCAAAAGCTGGTGCGATAGTATCTAAATTGGTTGGGAATAAAGTAATTGCTACTAAAATTGATGGTAAGTACTGGATGTATTTTGGTGACACCAATTTATTTATGGCATCTTCGGATGATCTCATCCATTGGGAGGTAGCTGAAAATGAAGAAAGCAAGAAAATGATCTCCGTATTACATCCACGCATGGGGAAATTTGATAGTAGACTTGTTGAACCCGGACCTTATGCTTTACTTAGAGATGAAGGTATTTTACTAATTTATAATGGAAGTAATGCGGCTAATTTTAATGATCCGGAACTTCCTAAATTCACTTATGCAGCCGGACAGGCATTATTTGATAAAGACAAGCCCTATAAATTAATAGATAGAACGGAAGGTCACTTTATATATCCTGATAAGGATTATGAAAAGGTTGGAGAGGTAAATGAAGTTTGTTTTGTGGAAGGACTGGTGTATTTTAAAGATAAATGGTTTCTTTATTATGGTACTGCTGATTCTAAGATTGCAGTAGCTGTAAGAGAATAATTAATTTAATTTTTTAAGGCCCTTTTCATGGCAATGGCTTTCAATAAGCATTCTTGATACTCCTTTTTCGGAATGGATTTTGAAGTTATAGCACTCCCAACAGAATAAGACAAGTATTTCTTTGTGCTATTGTATAAAATACTTCGAATAACTACACTAAAATCAAAATCATCAGATGGTGTAAAATAACCAACAGTACCTGAATATAGACCGCGCTTTGTTGCTTCTTGAGCTTCAATAATTTGCATGGCCGATATTTTAGGAGCTCCTGTCATACTTCCCATAGGAAATAGACTTTGGATAACTTCCATACTGTCTGTTTCATCTTCAATCAAAGAAGTAACGGTAGATATCATTTGATGTACTTGGTCGAATGTATAAACTTTGCACAACTCTTCAACGTTCACTGACCCTTTAATAGCAGTCTTAGATAAGTCATTTCGTACCAGATCAACGATCATAATATTTTCTGAGCGTTCTTTTTCATCTAATGACAGGTTAATTGCTAATTCTTTATCTGCTTTTTTATTCCCTAATCGTTTTGCAGTTCCTTTAATGGGTTGAGAAATAATCTTATTATTTTCTTTTGTGACAAATCGTTCAGGGGAAGCGGAGAGCAAATATTTGTCTTTACTTTTTATAAAACTCGCAAAAGGCGGCTTTGAAATTTTGTTTAAATGTAAAAACACTTCTAACGGGGCGATTCGAGTGTTCTCGGCATAAAACTCTTGACAAAAATTGACCTCATAAATATCACCTCGGTGTATATGTTCAAGAATTATAGCTAACTTATTTATATATTCTTTCTTAGTGATTCGCTTATGGATCTTTACGTCATGCTCCACATTTACCATAGTCAAATCCTGGTTAAAAATATTTGCTAAGTCAATTTCAATTTCATTCTCAAACTCCTTTAAATATTGAACTTCCAATACGTTTTTTCTAATTAAAAAGAGTTTCTTAGGCTGAAAAAAGTATAGGTCAGGAAATTGCACCCCATCAAAATTATTAGAAGTTAAACCTTCAGTATCATTTTTAAGATCATAACTTAGATATCCAAAAATATAGTCTTTGATGCTATTCTTAAACTCTTTTAACTTTTTGAATCCATCGGTATAATTGCTTTCTATCTCTTTATGAGCATCGATAGCCATAACCGCATCAAAACTTGTATATTTTTGGGGATAATTATTACTATCTAAATAAACAATTTGTTGAAATTGCTGAGACCAAGACAGCAACTTATTTTTGAAGTCTAAAGATGACTCGAGAAGTATTTTTTTTGAAGTTCTTTTCACTTCCGCAAAGGTAGCGAATCGACTTTTAATTTTTTTGCACGATTTGACAAACCTATTTTTTTTCTAAATGGTTCTCTATATCGCTCAAATGAAGCTTAAGCGCTTGTGCTGAAATGTGAATTTCTTTTATTAAAAGTGCCAAAGAAATAATTAATAATACCAGCGCAATACCAAATACCCAAACAGCAACTATTTGCTGATTTATATATATGAGAAACATAGTGAGCACACATAAAAGAAGGCTTGTGATGCCAAATATTTGCATCCATCGTGTTAGGTAAAGCCGAAGTTTAAGGTTTTTAATTTGCTGAATTAATGACTCATCCATTTTTTCAAGGTATTTGTCATGCAAATTTCTAATTACAGCGGCATAAGCTAAAAACCTGTTGGTGTAAGCAAGCATGATCAATGATATCGCTGAAAATAATAAAGCCGGTGTAGTAAGTGTTAATTCTTCCATACATTCAAAGTTGGTTTAAATTTCGCTAACTTAAAATTAATAAAATTTATTATGAAGAATGATCGGCAATGATCTTCCATTCCCCATTTATATGTTTTAAAATGATAGAAAACATGCCATCTGCATCACCTACAGTTCTTTTTAAATGAAATTCACCAATCACTAAAAAAACATCATTTGCCAATTGGTCGAATTCCAATAAATTAAAAGTTAATGTGCCAGTATGCTCTTTGGTAGGGTAGCCTTTTTTATAATTTTCCAAAGTTTGTTGCCATCCATAAGTGATTCCACCACTTCCGACAAACTTTAGGCTATCAGATTTGATATATCCATTCATAAAAGCTTCCAAATCTCCCTTACTCCAATCTTCAGCAGTCTGCAACATCATTGAAGTGATTTGTTGTTTTGAAACTTCGTAATTTGAAGGAGATACTCCTTCTTTTTTACACGCATTCAAAAATAATACGGACGTGATAATTAATATTGCTTTTAAAGATTTCATCTTATGAAGAGTTTAACTATGCAGGGGTCGGTTATCCGTTGCAGCTAATGCAGCTTCTTTAACTGCTTCTGCATAAGTTGGATGCGCATGACTCATGCGAGCAATGTCTTCTGCGGATGCTCTAAATTCCATTGCTGTAACTGCTTCTGCTATTAAGTCAGCAACACGAGCCCCACACATATGTACTCCTAATACTTCGTCTGTAGAGGCATCTGCTAATATTTTCACAAAACCATCCAAATCTCCACTTGCTCTTGATCTGCCCAAGGCGCGCATAGAAAATTGCCCTGATTTATAGTTTACTCCCGCTTCTTTTAATTCCTCTTCCGTTTTACCAACGGAGGCAACCTCAGGCCAGGTATATACAACACCGGGAATTAAATTGTAATTGATATGTGGCTTTTGTCCAGCGATGGTCTCCGCTACAAATACGCCTTCTTCTTCTGCTTTATGAGCAAGCATTGCTCCTCTAACAACATCCCCAATAGCATAAATATTACTAACATCTGTTTGGAGATGCTCATTAACATTAATCTGACCATTTTCAGATAATATAACTCCGGCATTATTTAATTCTAACCCATTAGTAAAAGGCCTTCTTCCAACGGATACTAAACAATAATCTCCTTTAAATTCAACAGGGTTCCCTTTTTTATCATCAGCTGTAATGGTTACTTCTTTTGTAGAAGTCTTTACGGCAGTTACTTTATGTTTGGTGTAGAATTTCACACCTTGTTTTTTTAAAACTTTTTGTAACTCTTTAGAAAGCGAGGCATCCATGGTAGGAATGATCCTGTCCATATATTCGATCACAGAAACTTCAGCACCTAAACGACGATATACCTGTCCTAATTCAAGGCCAATAACCCCACCTCCTATAACAATCATATGCTTCGGAATTTCTGTAAGACTTAATGCCTCTGTTGAGGTAATTACTCTTTTTTTGTCAAGTTTAATAAAAGGTAAAGTGGATGGTTTAGAGCCTGTTGCAAGGATGGTGTTTTTTGCTTCTATTATTTCAGAATTACCTTCTGATTTGGCAATATTGATATGGGTAGCATCCACAAAAGAACCTAAACCGTGGTACACATCAATTTTGTTTTTATCCATTAAATATTTGATGCCAGTCGTATTTTGATCAACGACATTTTGCTTGCGAGCAATCATCTTTTCCAGATTGGCTTTGATGTCTCCGGAAATCTCAATGCCATGTTCTTCAAAATGTTTGATTGCATCATCATAATGATGCGTAGAATCTAATAGGGCTTTTGAAGGGATACAACCTACATTTAAACAAGTACCACCAAGGGTGTTGTATTTTTCAATAATAGCGGTTCTCATTCCTAACTGTGCACAGCGTATAGCTGCCACATATCCTCCAGGGCCAGAACCAATTACGGCTACATCATATATGCTCATACTTATTTTCAAGTTTAAGTGGTAAAAATAAGTATAAAAAGTTTATTTAGAGAACTGCCAGGTTGTTAAATTGTAAATAGGATGCGATACGAACTAATTGTAAAAAATTTGAGTATAGTAAAATTTACCGTTTTCACCTTTTTTAACTGCAATACCAGTATGTGTAAAGTCTCCTTCAGCATTTACTTTTAACCAAATATTGTTTAAATACGCGTTCATAGTATCTTCAGCAGTAAGATCAATTCCAACATTTTCAGAAATTTCTGTTGCATTTTCTTTTTGCTCAAGCGTTTCTAATCTTACTTCAAAATTGTCATTATTGACATCTTTATTTGAGATCATATAACTGGTGTGTTCTGCAGCCAGTTTATCTGCGGTGGCATTTCTAATTAATTGAGGTTTTCCAATATCCAGTCGATGATGATTCACCAATTCTATCAATTGATTGGTAGCTGCAATCTCTTCAGCGAGAATTGTTTTGTCAACGTAAGGAGTGGACCATGATAATAAAATTAATACTAAGGGGAGTGTCCAGATTAAAGCCTTTTTACTCATAATTATTTTTGTTTTACATTTTACTATATAACTCAAAAATAAAACGATTAGTATAAAAGCAGTATTATTTTTTTAACAAGCCAGCCCTTTTTAATAAGGCATTGTTATTAGGTTTCTTCCCTCTAAAACGTTTGTATAAGACCATCGGTTTTTCGGTTCCGCCTTGTGAAAGGATATTATTGACAAGTTTGTCAGCAGTTTCTTTATTGAAAATACCAGTTTCTTTAAAATGCTCAAAAGCATCTGCATCCAATACTTCTGCCCATTTATATGAGTAATACCCTGAAGAATACCCGCCTTGAAAAATATGAGAAAAAGAGGTGCTCATACAATTCTCAGGAACATCAGGATATAATTCTGTATCAGCGAATACTTCCGTCTCAAAATCTTTCACATTTGTAATTCCAGTAGGATCTTTTCCATGCCAGGACATATCCAATAAACCAAAACTCAGTTGACGTAAAGTTTGCATTCCTTCCAAAAAGTTAGAGGAATTCTTTATTTTTTGAATCAATTGCTGAGGGATTGGCTCATTAGTTTCATAATGCTTGGCAAAGAGATCAAGGGCCTCTTTTTCATAACACCAGTTCTCTAAAAGCTGACTCGGTAATTCAACAAAATCCCAATACACACTAGTACCGGAAAGGCTAGGGTAGGTGGTATTTGCCAACATCCCGTGTAAGGCATGCCCAAATTCATGAAACAAGGTGGTAACTTCATTAAAAGTCAATAAAGACGGCTTGGTTTCAGTTGGTTTTGTAAAATTGCAAACAATAGAAACATGGGGTCGTGAATTTTCTTCCTTTTTAATCCATTGACTTTTATAAGAAGTCATCCAAGCTCCATTACGCTTTCCTGGTCTAGGAAAGAAATCAGCGTAAAAAATAGCAATAAAGTCGCCTTTTGAATTCGTTACTTCATAGGTTCTTACTTCATCATGATATTTTTCTATATCATCGACTTCTTTAAATTGTAAATCGAATAGTTTATTTGCAATTGTAAAAACACCTTTAATTACGTTTTCCAGTTTAAAATAAGGTTTTAATGCTTCTTGATCTAGATCAAATAATTCTTTCTTCAATTTTTCTGAGTAAAAAGCGCCATCCCATTTTTGGATTTGCTCAATGCCACCTTTATTAGCTAATTCAGTTAATTGTTTAAATTCTCTTTCTGCAGCCGGTTTAGCTTTTGACAATAGATCTTTTGAAAATGACAGCACTGTCTCAGGTGTTTCTGCCATACGCTCTTCTAAAACGAAATGAGCATGCGTTTTATACCCTAATAAATTAGCACGCTGGTGTCGTAGTTTTACTATGTCTAAAACTATCTGCTGATTATCATTTTGGTTGTTTTTAAAAGCCCTTGAACCAAAAGCTTTTGCTATTTCTTCCCGCAGTTTCCTATCTTCAACATAGGTCATAAAAGGGATGTAGCTGGGATAATCTAAGGTAAATATCCAGCCTTTTTTCATTTTTTGTTTTGCAAGTTGATGAGCAGCCTCTTTAGCACTTTCTGGCAAACCTTTAAGTTGTTCTTCTTCGGTTATTTGCAACTCATATGCATTGGTTTCTGCCAAAACATTTTCACCAAAATGTAAAGTTAGTTTTGATAAATTTTTATCGATTTCACGAAGTGTATCTTTATCGTTCTTATTTAAATTTGCTCCGTTTCTTGAGAAACTTTTGTATTTTTTATCTAAGAGTGTATTTTGTTCAATGCTTAACTCTAAACTATCTCGATTGTCATGAATATTTTTTACTCGTTGAAATAATTTTTGATTAAGTCTGATGTCATTTGAAAAATCTGATAACCACGGAGAAACCTCTTGTGCTATTTTTTGAATTTCATCATTGGTTTCAGCAGAATTCAAATTAAAAAACACAGAGGATAACCTATCTAGGGTATAGCCTGAAAAATCCAAAGCCTCAATAGTGTTTTTGAAAGTAGGAACTTCGCTATTTTTAATAATGTTGTCAATTTCCTCTTTCGCTCTTTTAATCGCTTCCTTAAATGCAGGTTTGAAATGTTCGTTTTTTATTTGCGAAAAAGGAGCACTGCTATATTTGGTGTTGAATTTTTGTAATAGGGGATTATGCATTTTTTACTAAAAAATAAGATTGTTTGATGATTTTATGATGAAAATTTATTTTTTTAAATCTTCAGAAGCTTTATCAACTTTTTCTTTTAAGCCTTCTTTATACTTTATAATAGTTTCTAGAACTTTTTTATCGGCACTACCAATAATTTGTGCGGCTAAAATTCCAGCATTTTTAGCACCGTTAAGAGCAACAGTGGCTACAGGTACCCCTCCCGGCATTTGTAAAATTGACAAAATAGAATCCCAGCCATCAATTGAATTACTGGATTTTACGGGTACTCCGATTACGGGTAATGGACTCATCGATGCAATCATACCTGGTAAGTGGGCTGCCCCACCTGCCCCGGCTATTATTACTGATATTCCTCTGATGTGCGCATTTTTGGCATAATCAATCATTTTGTCAGGTGTGCGATGTGCAGAAACAATATCAATTTCAGTGTCTATATTAAAATCATGCAAAATGCTAATTGCTTCAACCATAACTGGCATGTCTGAATTGCTGCCCATAATAATACCTACTTTAGCCATAATTTAAAAATTTGAAAATCAATAAAAAAGATTATAAAGAAATATTGTATTTTTATTGACCAAAGATAGTGTAAAATCTTTGTATGTTAAATTCAATTAACCGAAGAAAATTTAGAGATGTTACCCCTTTTTAATACAGTTGTTTCTTGGTTTTTAAAAAAAAGGAAGCATCAAATGGAACTTTTTTTGAAGTACCCAATTGATGTGCAGAAAGAATTATTGATTCGTCTTATCGGGGTGGCAAGAAATACCGGAATAGGTAAGCAATATGATTATAAAACAATTTATGATTATGAAACTTTTGCCGCCAGAGTACCCATTCAAAAATACGAATCTATAGAACCGCTTATTGAGCGTACAAGAAGAGGCGAGCAAAATATCTTTTGGCCATCCCATATACAGTGGTTTGCGAAATCAAGCGGCACTACAAACGCTAAAAGTAAGTTTATTCCAGTAAGTAATGAAGCTTTAGAAGATTGTCATTTAAAAGCTGGGAAGGACATGTTGTGTTTGTACATTAATAACAATGAGGATGCCGGACTTTTTAATGGCAGGGGCTTACGTTTAGGAGGAAGTAGCGCGATTTACGAAGACAATAACACCTATTTTGGCGATTTATCAGCAATCATTATAGAAAATATGCCATTTTGGGCAGATTTTAGTAGTGCTCCAAAAATAGATGTGGCTTTGATGGGCGAGTGGGAAGAGAAAATGAAAGCCATTGTTGATGAAACTATTAACGAAAATATAACCAGCTTGGTTGGGGTGCCTTCATGGATGTTAGTATTATTAAATGCGGTGTTGGAAAGAACTGGAAAGGAGAATATATTGGAAGTATGGCCTAATTTAGAAGTTTATTTTCATGGAGGCGTAAATTTCAACCCATATCGAGAACAGTTTAAAAAGTTGTTACCAAAAAAGGAGTTTAGATATTATGAAACCTACAATGCTTCTGAAGGTTTTTTTGCCATTCAGGATATCAATGGTTCTAATGATCTGCTCTTGATGTTAGATTATGGTATTTTTTATGAATTTATTCCAATGGACCAATATTTGGGTGAAGAATCAGAGGCAATACCATTACAGGAAGTAGAATTAGATAAAAACTATGCAATTGTTATTACTACAAATTCCGGATTGTGGAGATATTTAATTGGTGATACGGTAAAATTTGTTTCCCTTGATCCTTATAGAATTAAAATAACGGGTCGTACCAAGCATTTTATAAATGCCTTTGGCGAAGAACTTATTATAGAAAATGCCGAAGATGCCTTGAAAAAAGCTTGTAAAAAGGTCAAAGCACAAATTGTTGATTATACAGTTGCTCCTATTTTTATGGACGGAAAAAGTAAAGGTGCTCATGAGTGGATTATTGAATTTAAAACCCCGCCAGAGAATTTAGAATACTTTAGTGAGTTATTGGATAATGCTTTGAAATCGATCAATTCTGATTATGAGGCCAAACGATATCAGGACATGACTTTGACCATGCCAAAAGTACATCAGGCTGATTCAGGATTATTTTACAACTGGTTAAAACAAAAAGGTAAATTAGGAGGTCAACATAAAGTGCCTAGGCTGTCTAATAATAGAGATTTTATTGAGGAGTTATTAGAGTTTCGGGCAAACGTCTAGCTTACTTTTTTCTTTCAATTACGTAATTAACTAAGGTGCCAAGGGATTCTTTATAAGGTGAATCAGGATACGAGTTTAATATTTTAAATGCCTTGGTTTGATATTCTTTCATTTTGGTAATAGTATACTCAATGCCACCATTTTCTTTTACAAAAGTAATTACTTCTCTAACTCGGATTTTATCCTTATTATAATTTTTAACAGAGTTGACTAACCATTTTTTATCTTTTTTTGAGCAATTATTGAGAGTGTAAATTAACGGCAAGGTCATCTTTTGCTCCTTAATATCAATTCCAGTTGGCTTGCCTATCTTACCATCGGTATAATCAAATAAGTCATCTTTCATTTGAAAAGCGATTCCAATGATTTCGCCAAATGTTCGCATTTTTTCAATCTCTTCTTTATCTGCGTCAACGGAAGCAGCACCAATACCACAACATGCCGCAATAAGCGTGGCTGTTTTTTGACGTATTATTTCAAAATAAACTTCTTCAGTGATGTCGAGCTGACGGGCTTTTTCTATTTGTAAAAGTTCTCCCTGGCTCATTTCTCTAACAGCGATGGAAATAATTTTTAATATATCAAAATCATCATTGTCGATGGAAAGTAATACCCCTTTAGAAAGTAAAAAATCTCCAACCAACACAGCAATTTTATTTTTCCATAATGCATTAATTGAGAAAAAGCCCCTTCGACGATTACTGTCGTCCACAACATCGTCATGCACTAGAGTTGCCGTATGAATTAACTCAATACAAGATGCCCCTCTATATGTTCGTTCATTTATTTTGCCATTTGAAACCATTTTGGCCACTAAAAAAACAAACATAGGTCTCATTTGTTTTCCCTTTCTGCGAACAATGAAATGAGTAATTCGATTTAATAGAGAAACATTGGAAATCATGGACTCTTTGAATTTTTCTTCAAAGAGCTCCATTTCTTTTTTAATGGGAAGTTTTATTTGTTCTACTACTTTCAATTTTACAGGAGTGTCCTAATTCTGTTGATCAATTTTAGCCCAGCTATCTCGTAAAGGTACAATTCTATTAAAAACTAACTTTTCCGGAATACTGTCATTATCTATATTGAAATACCCTAAACGTTGAAATTGAAAACGATCACCAATAATGGCTTTTTGTAAACTAGGTTCAACATAAGCGTTATTATTAATAATGAGAGAATCAGGATTGATAAATTCTTTAAAATCTTTTTCTTTATGAGAATCTGGTGCCTCGTCAAGAAACAATCTGTCATACATTCTTACTTCTGCTTTGAGCGCATGTTTTATGGATACCCAATGAAGAGTGCCCTTTACTTTACGTTGGCTTTCTTCTGTACCACTACCACTTTTACTCAAAGGATCATATGTACAATAGATCTCTATTATCTCACCATTTTCATCTTTTAAAACAGAATCTGCTTTTATGATATAGGCATTTTTCAATCGAACTTCTTTTCCTAATTTTAATCTGAAGAATTTTTTATTGGCCTCTTCCCTAAAATCTTCACGTTCTATAAACAATTCCTTTGAAAAGGGAACTTTCCTATTTCCTCCATTTTCATCTTCAGGATTGTTCTCTGCATCTAACCATTCTTCTTTATCGTCAGGGTAATTTGTAATAATTAATTTTACAGGATTTAAAACAGCCATTACTCTTGGTGCTGTTTTATTCAAATCATCCTTGATACAAAATTCTAACAAAGCGACATCGGTGACATTATCTCGTTTTGCGATTCCAGCAATTTCACTGAATTTTTTTATAGAATCTGGTGTGTATCCTCTTCTTCGAAGACCAGATATAGTCGGCATTCTAGGGTCATCCCAGCCTTTTACAAGTCTTTCTTCCACCAATTGCAGTAACTTACGTTTACTCATTACTGTATAGCTCACATTACGTCTTGCAAATTCTCGTTGTTTTGGTCTTAGATCTTCATGGTTATAAACTTGATCTAAATACCAATCATATAATTCACGATGACTTTTGAACTCTAATGTACAAAGTGAATGCGAAATTTGTTCTATATAATCTGATTCACCATGTGTCCAATCATACATTGGGTAAATATTCCAAGTGGATCCTGTTCTGTGGTGGGATTTTTTTAAGACACGGTACATTATTGGATCCCGCATGTGCATGTTTGACGATGACATATCAATTTTGGCTCTAAGTACATGCGAGCCTTCAGGGAAGTCACCGTTTTTCATTTTTTCAAACAGTTCCAAATTGTCGTCAACGGAACGGTCTCTATAAGGACTATTTGTACCGGCTTGTGTGGGTGTTCCTTTTTGCTTGGCTATTTCTTCTGAGGACTGGTCATCAACATACGCTTTCCCTTTTTTAATAATTTCAATGGTCCAATCATATAATTGTTGGAAATAATCTGAAGAATATAATTCACTTGCCCATTCAAATCCTAACCATTTAATATCCTTTTTAATGGCATCAACATATTCTTGTTCCTCTTTAGCAGGATTAGTGTCGTCAAATCGCAAATTTACCGGGGCATCATATTTTAACCCTAACCCAAAATTTAAACAAATAGATGCGGCATGTCCAATATGTAAATAACCATTTGGTTCTGGTGGAAAGCGAAATCGAAGTTTTTTATTATCCAAGCCATTGGCTAAATCTTCCTCTATAATTTGCTCTAAAAAGTTGAGTGATTTTTTTTCTTCTGTCATTAATAGTGAATTCTAATAGGCAACAAAAATACATAAAATATAGATAGTTAAATACAATTTTAAAAGACAAAGTCTAGCTCCTTGAGTAATGTATTTGATTTTTTTCAGAAACTAGATACCTAAAATTATTTTTGCTATCCAGAAGTAAATTAAAATTCCGAAAATATCATTGCTAGTGGTTATAAAAGGCCCTGTAGCTATTGCTGGGTCAATACCTCTTTTATCTAAAAATAAGGGGATAAAGGTGCCAATGATTCCTGCCATAATTATTACAGTGAACAAGGAAATAGAGATGGCCATTGAAGTGAGTATTT
>UPTN01000571.1_pt1 | contig 18556 bp, 23 predicted proteins | sample 2160111 | NCBI WGS metagenome assembly UPTN01 (sample SAMN06265058, study PRJEB28932) | marine metagenome | isolation source: Columbia River Estuary | place: USA:Columbia River Estuary, USA | collected 2014-05-05
TAGCCATGGCTCATAACCTCTTTCAGCTAACTCATCATTCTCACTATCACGCATCATATTCTTTTTGGTACTGTTGATAGAGGTTACATAATCAAATGGTTTGCTCATTCTGACTCTCCTCTATCTGATCTAAACAAACTTCGCATACTTGCACTTTACCTTCTCCATCTTGATAGTTGTAGACGATCTGACCAGAGTTTTCACCTAAAGGACTTTCACATAAGAAGCACTTTTCGTCTTCTTTCTTTTTCCAAAAGTTAGGCGGTAGTTTCATCATTATCTCACATTGAGTAGAGGATTAAGTCTACGCTTTAGTTCAGACTCTATCTCTTTATGAGTCACTGTGGATTGTATATCTTCATCAAATATCCTGACATAGCAGTCATCAAGATCACTGCCAAAGAATGTTCTCCACTTTTTTGCCGCTGAATGATTTTCATCCAATCTAGATTTGTTCATCGCTTCTTTTACGAATCTACTTAATCTAGTGCCAACACTCACTTCTGATTCACCTACATACATAGGCACACCGAAGTGTTCTGGATGTCCTTTGTATATAACATAAAGTCCAGGTTTACCGTGAAAGCCTTTTTGCTTCTCTTCAAGAAGACCAGTACCCTTTGTGAGAGTAAATCCTTGTTTAGTGTCATCGACATGACTAACTTTAGCACAAGAAAGTCTCTGAGATAATAATGTGTCTACAACTACATCTGCGGTTGCTATATGCTCACCCATCAAATTCTTCATTTCCAATCTACCTCTGCCATTAGAGTGGCAAGTGCCGCTACACGATTGATCTCAGAGTTTGCCACAAATGCTTCTTTATACTGATATTCAGCTAGAATAATAATCGCATCTGCGATACTTTGAGTAGTATTGATTCGAGATGGTAATGTATCATACAACTGGCGATACAGAACAGCAGAATCTACATCGACATTCTCGGCAACCCATTTACGAGTGGCAGTGAAGTCACGATTCTTCATCAAATCAATTAGACTGGATACGCTTTCACCAGACTTATTACTTAGTATGCCAGCATCAATATTGCCAGTACTAGAATAACGCTGTAGTTCATTAAGGACTCTGCGCCAATCTGGAAAATATAACTGTACAACTTCAGCAACTGCTTTTTGATCATAAGTAACACCTTCGTCTTTTAGAATACCACACACTCGTTTAAAGAACTGACTTGCCATTGCTGGCTTGTCTGCTTTATCGATTGAGAACTCGACTACACTACATCTTGAGTGAAGTGGCTCGATAATTCGATTCTTGAAGTTACAAGTCATAATGAAGCCACAGTTTTTCGAGAACTCTTCCATAAAGTTACGAAGTGCGGGCTGTGTGGAATTTGCGTTTAGATAGTCAGCCTCATCGAGGATAACATATTTTCTGCCACCAGTGAATGATACACTCGAAGCAAAGTTGGATATATCGTTGCGTAATGTGTCAATGTTGCCATTCATAGAACCATTGATCACAATGTAGTCAGCACCGATCTCTTCTAGCATAGCCTTTGCAATTGTCGTTTTACCGACACCTGCTCTGCCAGATAATAGAAGATTAGGCACATTCTTTTGATCAACGAACTGTTGGAATGTTTTCTTGAGTCGTTCAGGAAGAATAGCTTCTTGAACAGTTTGTGGGCGATAAGATTCTACCCACAAGAAATCTTTCTTGTCACTCATGTAAATCTCCATAATATAAAAATAAAGTCGGGGAGAGTGTTACCTCTCCCCTTATCACTACTACTCTGCGGCTTCAGCAGGTGCCTCTTCTGGAGCATTATAAGCAGAAGGTGGCAACTCAATATCTTCGCCTTTTTCTTTTGCTAATCTCAAAAATGCAACAAGTCTTTCACGAACAGTACCAACTTGCACTAACTCATCACCTTTGATTGCGCCTCTAGTACTAGTCACATCAATGATCTGCACACAAGCCATGATATCGCCATATGACAAACCAGGCTCTTGATTACCCTCTTCTGGGGCAGTTGTTTCTTCACTCATTTTATACTCCTTATCTTGATTCGATTGCTATCCAGTACTGGACAACATCTGATTTAAAGTGGGCCATACCTTTAGAAGACAAAGTTACTTCATAATCAGTTGGCACTAATTTAAGATTATCAGTCTTGATAATCATGTTGAAGGGTTCAGTTGAAACACCTTCAGCTACTACGACTTCGTATTTATCTGCTGTGGAAGTCTTACTATCAACGGCTGATAACTTAATTGTACTGCCGTCACTTGAGAACGCAACTTCTGGTAATTGTAGAACACCAGTAGCACGAATCACGCTGTCGATATCTTGCCAAGTAACATTCACTGTTGCTTCTGGATTAGGCACTACGATATCTTTATCTGGGGGAGATACGATCAAAGACTCAGAAGTATATGTGTAGTTTACTTCACTTTTGCCACCTTTGATAGTGAATCGATCATCACCAAAACCAACTTCTGGATTTTCGAAAAGTGATAGAGTCGCAAGTAAGCGAGACAGATCGTAAACACCTGCTTGTTGATCTACAGTCTCGGTAATTGTTGCGGCTGCCATCACAGTCTTTTGTGGCGATATGGTTCGTACTGTAGAACCTGGCTTGAATACGATACTTGGATTGATCGTAGCAAAGTTCTTTAGTACACCAATGGTTTCATTACTAAATTTCATTGTTTGATTCCTCATGGTCATGGTTATAAAGTGCTATCAAAGCATAATGTAAAACTTTCATCAAGTCGGCACGATTATAGCCATCTTTCTTGCCATATCGTTGGACATATTTTAGAACATTTCCAAGAGCGAACCCTTGTCCATGTCCACAGTCAATAATGAACTCTGTTGACTGAAACTTGTTTCTTGAGTAGTGGGCTGAGTAAGTAGAATCGATATAATCTTGTAACTCTTGTATCAACTCATTCTCATTGAATTTATAGGCGATATCATCATCGGCATAATATTCATAATCATCTTCTTCAAATGGCGGTATTCTGCCATCGGGGTCAATCCCCATGTTTTCATCTTCTGGCGGTTCTCTCAACCAGTAATTTATATAGCCCATTATTTCTCCATTATCTATCAGTTTGCTCTAAATCATTTTCGGCTCGGTGTATCGCTTGCAATCTCAAGATGTCAGCCGCAACATCATGAGTACTATCGTGAGCAATGAACGCTTTCTTCCAATACTCTTCGTCAGCTACTGGCACAAAACCACTTCGGGTTGTGTAATTGAACTTTGCATCAATGTGGGTACGAACATCTCTCACAGTGTAGAACTTTAAAGCCTTGTTCAAGGCATCAACATTTCCAGTAGACATCATATGCCTAGAAAGTATGATCGGGTCAAAAGTATTACCTCTAGACCACCAATATTTAATCTTACCAGCATCTTTAAGATAGGTGAGTATTGTATCACAAAACTCGACTACAGTCAAGTCATTTGGAGAAGGCTTCATTTTATCTCGGGCTTCTTTAGGAAGACTTTCCCACCATTCAACATCTGCCTTTAGAAAAGAACAGTTGTAGTTATCCATTTGGTCTTTGATGTCCAGCTTAACTGTCTGAATTGTGTCAGCTAACTCTTCAAAGGAATAGGGATCATTTAGAAATCTGTCCCAGTCAAAAGTGCTATATGCCATATCGACTACGGGACAAACAAAAACATTTGCCCCAATAGTCTCTAGATCGAAAATAAAGTCTTGTCGCATTAAGATACCATCTTATAAGGTTGGTTCCACTTACCAAAGTTAATGTCGGTATAATGACTTCTGTGGTAGTAATCAGTCATCATATCATCGTTGTTAAAGTAGTCAGGACCTTTCATCGCTGAAATAAGTTCAGAAAGAAAAGAAACAAGTGTTGGGTTATCTGCGTAATGGTTCTCATAGTGATACTCATTTATTTGATAATGATCACTTGGCTTGAACGCAACAGCACCTTCTTTAATGTTCACAACTAGAGTAGAATGGTGACGAATAGCGATAGATGCTTTCACTTTGTACTTTTTAAGAACTGCTTTGATAGCAGGAGCAAGTTTTTTCTTGTCATCTTGAGATACATAAGCCATAATATAATTCTCTCTTCAATTCAATTTATACAAGTATTATAACACACTGATCAGAAAAGTCAAGGGTTATTTTGAAAATAATTCAGCAAGAAGAATTTTGCGTTTTTGCCAGTTAGAAAATGACATGGTTTCGATGCCATTCGCTCTACATTCAAACATCTCTTCATCATACTGCTCTCGAAGAATCATCTTTTCAGCATCTTCTTCACTCATAGGAGTATTAAGTGACTCTAGATATTCATCTTGGGTATCAAAACTATATGGATAACTCATAATTTTCTCTCTCAACTCAATTTATACATACATTATAACAGGTTTGAGAATAAAGTCAACCTTTATTTTGCATTTTTATAATCAAAATCTCGATCTAGTGTCATACCATAGTTGTTGGTACCATTTGGCATAGTAAACCCTTGTTTTAGCTGAGGCTTGTTTACTTTGAATGGACCATAGTCGACCCAGTGATGCCATCTACCATATCTCCAAACAAGTCGAGCAACATCTGGATGCATATCAACTAGCATCTGTGACTTATTCACAGTTCCCTCTGTATTGTAGCCAGTCTCTTTGAACTCTTCGTTGTCTGCATTTTCAGCATGATAGAACTCGGCTGTGTTACCACCAGCAACAGTCTGAGTAGCACATTTGCCTTGTAGAAACGCATTGAACTGAAGACAAACATCACCATCTTTCAACACCCTTAAACAGATATCAGTATCTTCATTGTAACGACCACGCCATCTATGCTTGCAATCATTACGAATAAGTAGTGCAGAATATATCCTAGTATTTGCTACGAATGCAGGATAACTTTGATCTGGTGCAATAAAGAATCGATACTGTGGACCAGCAATGTAGATGTTATCATAACGATCAACGAAATCTTCCATCACTTGAAAACCAACACCACTCTCAAATCGAATACGCTCATTTTCATGTAGTCGATAGAAGTCGGAAATATTATCATCGAATACCCAGTGACTTGTAGCACCGATACTGATCGAATGATCCCATGCCCAGTTTCTAGCACGACCAGGACCATCACCGTGATTTGAAAACGGGGCAACTAGAAGTGTGACATATTTACGAATGTCAAAGTTGTCAAGTGCTTCTTCATATGCCACTTCATCTTGTGGCTCAATCACGATATAGTGTGGAATGTGCATACGAGCAAATGATCTAGAAGTGATCATTGTGTCAGCACGACCCTTAGATACGATATACATCGGGTGTCTAGGATTTGTACGATTCTCTTGTACCCATCGTAGCTTCAGGTTCTTCGTAACATTTAGCTTTGGATGCCAAATGCTTTTTGTCTTGTCAGTGATATCTTGACTAATCTTCTGCGAGAAATCATCATAATCTTCTTTGCTTCTGAACTTCATGGTGACAGTTCGATAAGCATCATTAGGCTCTTGAGTGAACTCTGGCATACCTTGCCATTGAGATTTCCAATACTTCTCATCAATCTCACTTTCAACATCAATCTCTTTCTTTGCTTTCTTAGGCACTAACTTATCTGGGTCGATAGCAATAGGACAGTCATCATCATCAAACAAACTCACATTCCTATCGTGAAGTGGATGAAATGTCTCTTTAACTTTAGTAGGAATCATTTGATTAATCTTTGTACAGAACTCGACCATATCATCTTGAGTTTTAAAGTGTACATAGATAGACTTCCAGACATCATTGTCGGACTTCTTCTTAGTCTTCGTCATATCATACAGAACCTCAGGAAGAGGCTCATCGAAAAATTTATCTAAGCTAACACTATAAGTATCATTCTTTCTGGATTCGTCATCCATATAGTTGTCGTAGCCAGAACTTTCTTTTACGCTCATGCAAAGAACTCCGTTAGGTTATTAATTTTGCCAGTTTGATCATTATAGCGTAAATTGATCACTTTGTCAATACACAGTTTCCAGTTAGATAGGCTATGCTTTTCTTTGGTCATATCAGAGATTACCTTTCGGTCGTCTTTCGAAAACCTCTGTAGTTTTGAAACAGCTTTCTCAAACTCAGCGTTTGTACATTTTCTACTCAGCTTGATATAGTGAGATGGATCAGCGGCAATAGATTCACTAGCATGAACTTCAGTATCGTTAGTAAACAGAATAACTGGTACTCCAGAACCCAGTGCTTCCATTGCTGTGATGCCCCAAGATTCTTTTGGCCATGTAGATACAAATGACTTAGCTTTTCCTATATTCTTCATAACTTCGTTGTGAGGTAAACCTCTGAATGTATGTCTAGGATCTGACCAATGTTGATTTGCTTCTACATAATCATTAATAGTGTCGCTTTTATATACACCGTCATTAGTCATTACAAGACTATTTAGGTTGGAATTTTCAAGCTTTTTGTGTAGTAAGAATGGAGCTTTTTCGTTGTCGCATCTACCCACTGTGGCACAATCATATAGTAAGTCATCAGAAGTAGCAACAGTGTCTTCTAGATATGATGGGTTAATGAATCCCTTAATATCTCCAAAGTCTACATCTTTAATTCTCTTTGCCATCATTCTATGAAAATCTAACTGTACTTGACTGACAAAATATAAGTGGGCTCCAGACTCATTCAGATTCTTGAGAATAGTACCAAGTTCTACCATGCGAATATCACGAACAAGAGGTTCATGCATAATAGCAATCAAAGGCAGTCCAAAGGTAATCATCATGTTACCCCACCAAGGATTATTGAAAAGAATCATATCTGGATCATGCTCTGCAATAGCATCTTGTATTCGTCTTTTTGTTAGACGATTCTCTTTATCTTCTTTTGTGATGCAAACAGGAATAATGCCAGGTATATTCTTCTCGAGGTCATAGCAAAACTTCTCTATGCCTCCAGTAACAATCTTGCCTGAGTCTTGAGACTCACTTAGCTTGAAGTGAGTCGAGTATGGTAACAATATCTTCATAATATATTATGCCGCTTGTGGGGCTATTCTACTAAAGTTCTTAACTTTCTCAAATCGAATTACGCTATGAAACTTGTCGAATAGTTGATCACCCTTGTGACTGATAATAAAGATGTTAGAGTCGGCTGTCAACTCTTCAATGATCTTTAAGAACTCTTCAGTACCAGATGAATCAAGTGAAGAGTCCATAATCTCATCCATGATCAATAGGTTCGTTGATACTGAGTTACGAAGTTTAGCAACGGCTCTCCAGGTAAACAATAGTGCTAAGTCAATACGCAACTTTTCACCTTCTGAGAACGATGCATAACTGAATACATCACGAAATCTAGACTTGATAGTCTCATTAAAGTTCTCATCTAACTCAAACTGCACAAAGAAGTCCATAGCTGAAAGATACTTATTGATTAGCTTATTCATCACAGGAACATACTGCTTGATAATCTGCGTTTTAATACCGCCATCTTTTAGCATAGACGCAACAACACCAAGAGTTTCTTTAGAGTCGAACAGTTCTGTCTGATCTGAATGACATTCTTTAAGTTCGTCTTCTAGTTGACTCACATTACCATTAGCAGATTCGGTGACTTGCTCTTCTGCACCAACAAGTTCTTCTTTTATACCCTTACAGCTACCCATTGCAATTTTAGATGCCATTCTATGCTCACTCATCTGCATATTTTTTGCACTGATCACTTTTTCAACATCATCGATCTCGTTGATGCGACCATCTAGCACTAAACTTTTGCTATTAAGTTCCCCTCTTGCCTTTTCGATTTCTGCTGTTTTTGCGTTGTGTTGGGATATGGTCTCTTGTTTAAATTCATGTTCGATCCCTTGCTTACAGGTTGGACAGTTGTCATGGTCGTGATAGAATGCAACTTCTTTAGATAGTGATTTGTGTTTATTGGCAAGTTCACGATCAAGCTCCTGTAGCTTCTTGAGTTTATCTTTGGTTTCTGTCTTGTCTTTAATATCGTCATTAAGTCCAGAAACTTCTTCGATCAGAGTATCGACTGCTTCTTGCTCAGTCTCTACAATAGCTATCTGCTCTCGTAATTTCTCTTTAAGCTTATCAACTTCACCCTCTCTTAACTTGCGAATAGATTCATTATGTGTTTTGGCAGATGCAATCTGACTGTCAAGTAGATCGATTCGATACTTGATTTCTTTGATAGTCTCTTTATTGTCAGTTAACTTATCTTTTAACAATGTATTCATCACAGTAAATATCTGGATATCAAGTAAGTCTTCGATTACTTCTCTTCTCTCACCTGCTCTTAACTGCATAAACGGAACGAATGTTGAACTACCCAGAACAACAACTTGACCGAAAGACTTGTGATTTAGTTTCAATATAGTCTCTTCAAGATATGCTTGATAATCTCTAGCGGCCGCATCCTGATTCAACATCTCGCCATTCTTCCATATCTCAAAGTAATTTGGCTTGATACCACGCTTGATAACAAACTTAGAACCGCTTATCTTAAACCTGGCTTCAACTTCTAGACCCTTACCATTAATAGAGTTCAATAGTTGATTCTTCTTGATCTTACGAAACGGTTTGCCATACAGTGCAAAGGTCAAAGCATCAAGCATCGTAGATTTACCAGCACCATTATCACCAATGATAAGAGTAGACTTACTTCGGTTTAATTGAACTTCTGTCCAAGTATTGCCAGTACTTAAAATGTTCTTATAACGAACTGATTCAAATAAAATGTTTGCCATTATAAACTAATTGCCTCTTCATATAGATCGTCTAAGACTGTTTGAACTTTCTGCTTGTCTGTAGTGATCTCTAGATTATCAACATACTGCTTCAAAATAGTCAATGTATCTTGTGCTTCATCAACTAATTCATTTTCATCAATCACATCTAAATTCATATGATCTTCAACGACTTTGATATCGCAAGGGGCTGCCGCTTGCAACTTATCAAGGAATAAGTCAAAGATATATGGATTAGACTTGTTCACTATTATAACTTTAATATGGGTGTTTGTCAAGTTAGATGTGTCGAGATGAGCGATATCTTCAATTGTCATGTCGGTATCGTCATACTTAATCTTATGAAACATTCTTAAAGTATTTTCTACATGGGTCACACTTCGGTCAGATGTATCAAAGATGCTGAAACCACGCTTCTGATCATAGTCTGACCAGTTCATCTCATATGGTGCACCAAGATATGTAATGTTATCTACAGTAGATGGATGATGAAAGTGACCAGAATAAACTGCTTCAAACTTGTTAAACACTTTCTTATCTAGACCGTGGGTACAGAGTTGACCTTTCATCATCTCAAAACCTTGAAACTCAAAGTGACCGAACAAAGTTTGAGCATCTGTAGACTTAAACATCTCAAAAGATTCTTCCCAGTTGTCAGCACACAGCCAAGGTGCCATCATAACCTTACAGCCATCAAACTCCAACTCAACTGGCTTTTCCCAATAGATATGAATATTACCATACTTGGAATTACCATAGAGTTGTCGTAGACAGTTTACTTCGTTGGTGTTTTTATAGAAAGTGTCATGATTACCTGCAACAAGATACACATCTATGCCTTCTTCAGCACAAACCCTCATGAAGTTCTCTTCAAGATTCTTAGCAGTTACAAAGTTAATGTACTTTCTTCGATCACACACATCGCCCAAGTGGAAGATGGTTTTGATGCCTTCTTCTCTTAGTTTAGGAAAGAATATTTCTTTATAGAACTTGATGAAATATTCAGCGAATGCGGCATTATCGGATCTCGCACCCCAGTGCGTGTCGTTGATTACGGCAATCTTCACGGTTACTCCTCATTATCAATAAATTTCTCTAGGCCCTTCTTTGCTCTCTTTTGCTGTTGTCGTTTCTTATCTTCCATCTTCTTCTCATAGTTCTTAACAAAATCGTTCATATAATCATTGTCAAGATCAATATAAGACGGTGCACCATCTCCATCATCTCCGCCTTCAACCACTGTTCCAGATGTGACAGAGTTCTCTGTTACTTTATGCTTGATATACAGTTGTTTCTTTTCTTTGTCGATGCGTCTTAGAAATGCGTACCAAATGATTTGAGTGAAGTAAGCAAATGGATTACTAGACTTATCTGGATCGAAGTTACCTAATGCTTGAATTGCATTTTCTAAACCATCACTGATCATCTCATCTTTATACGAGTAACCCGAGAAGTTTGGTTTAGATGCGAGACGAGTTGATATCTGATAGATACATTCTCCAATGTAATCAGGTATCTGCGGTTTGTCATCTCCAGAGTCTTCTGCTTCTACGCATAGTTTCTTGTAATCTACGATAGCCTGTAGAAACTCAGGATTGTTTACATAATTCTTTTTAGCCATTTGGTCCTCACTTAATTTAGATACAGTATACTATAAAAGCCTACAGGTGTCAAGTAAAATATGACAATTTATTTTAATTTATCTTACAAAATGTCTTGACAAAGGTAGATAACCTGTGTATAATAGCGTTATCGCTTTAAGAATAATACTAATGTTTAACAGCTTCTTTGGCATCAATCAGTGCCATTAGTGCTTCTTCAGCTTCTTCATCACTTGCGTTGTCTAGGTCATCGATGAACTTTCTTTCTTTTACATCTTCAAAGAACGATTCGTATATCTCTTTTGCTCTTTTATTGGCATCACTCTTGATTAAAATATCAGCATCTTCTAGTGTCATACTGTTCTCTTCAGAAAATAATAGATAACTTTGAGCGTAGAAGCCTTCGTTGGGATGTAGTTTTACTTCTACAGGATTCAATATAATATGGCAACTATCTCCCGTACCTAGGTCATGACCAAGTAGATCAGATCCGTTCTTCAGTTTGATGTGTATAAGCTTCATGATCACCCTTTCATCTTAATATTATATATGCTGTACTCAAACCCTTCATCATTATATATCTGAACTCTTTCCATGAAGTGCTTGACTGCGAAGTTCTTCTTAGACTTCCATTGAAGGTCATCTACTATGTCATATAGTGTTGCTTTATCAGCCCCATTGCCCTTACGAAGTACTCTACCTATCGATTGAAGGTTTCTAATCTTTGACTTACTAGGAGATGCAAAGATGATATTATCCAAACGCTTGATATTAACGCCAGTGCTGAAAGTCCCATAACTAGCCAGAATAATGTTATTATCGCTAGACTCAGCAACTCTACGGACTTCTTCACGATCTTCTGCACTGATTGAACCATGTATGAAATGAACAACTTTCCCCTCCTTTTCGAGAAGTGGTGCTAGTACTTTACCATGCTTCTCAACGAACTGAAATAATATAAGTGTGTTACCTTTGAGACCGTGTGCTAGATTTCGTATATATTTGTTTCTTGCATCATTACGAACTATCCAGTCGATCTCTTCTTGATAACTCATATTCTTATTTAGCTTGCGTATTTCATCGGGGTATTCAAGAACGAGTGCTGTGATACCAAACTCTGCTAGAGTGCTATCATCAATCAAGTCTTTTGTCTTTGTTACTTCGAATACTGACCCAAACAAGCCCTCAAGCACAAGTCGGTGGGTTTGTGTACCGTCAAGTGTTCCAGTAAACCCATAGCGATATCGACAGTCAGGCATCTTCTCTAGTACAGATGTCAATGACTTAGATTTAAACAAATGTGCTTCATCGCCTATTACAACACCAAACTTAGCAAACCAATCCTTTCTTAACTTATAGACAGATTGCCATGTAGTGATCGTTATTTGAGCATCCACATTCTTATCAACTCCACCCCGTATCTTGTGTATGTCTAACTCTTCACCACCATTATATTCAGTGAAGTCAGAAGCCATTTGCTCAACGAGTGATGTAGTTGGTACTACAATTAATACTTTTGTGTCAAGTGTCTCTGTGTAGAAACGAGTTAACAGGTATATGATAAAGGACTTACCAGAAGCTGTTGGGGAGAGAAGTAACGCTCTTTCATGTTTAAGTGCATGAACAACTGCATTGTTCTGGTACTCACGAGGTGTAAACACTGATTCAAACTCTTTGGCTAAATCATAACCTGCTGTATCTTGTACTTCATTGTCTGGTACAATACCTTTATCAACTGTGACTTCGTACTCTCTTGAGTTACAGAAGTTTAGAATATATGGAACAAGTCCACGATAGATCATGCCCGTCATTAGATTTAGGAGTCTTATCTTACCATCCCACACCTTATTCCGAAACGAAGGCATAAATTCCGCACCGGGAACTTTGAATGTAAAGTGATCAGACAACTCCATCTTAACGCTAGGTTCTGCTTGAATCCTAACATAGACATCGTTGACTGCTTCTATAATCACTTCATCGCTCATAAATTATGCACCTGTTCTGAATCGTTCCCAGTCAATTATTGACTTGATCTGGAATCCACGATTACCAATCATCTTTAGAATAGACTCAAGATAGCCAACTTTCTGCTCTTGTGCGCCAATCTTTAGAGACGATTCAATGATATCATCATCAGCTTCTAGATATGAGGGAATGTCTTGTTTAAGAATTTTAAGTGGTTGAGGCTCCCAACCAAACTGTGCTAACTCAGTGACATCGAGTTCGCCCTTGTAGTATTCAGTTTTGAGTTTGTACAACTTCTTGTAGTCAGCCTTCATCTTGCGAAGAATGTAACCTTCGCCCATATAAATCTTGAAGTACTTGTTGTGAAGTTTTGGTGTGTTAGCAGATTCGTTTGTGATGTTTATAGCATCAACAGGACCATCTTTTTCCCACGAGTCAATAATATCTTCTAGCTTCATTCATAATCTCCATAATAATATACAAAATAAATGGTATTAATTATATACCAATTTACTCTGTTTGTCAAACTTCTATAGTGTAACTATTATACTTAAAAGTTATATCAAATGTTGGTGGTGTCAAATCTGTACCAGATGTGTCAAGCTGAATAGAACCTACAGAGGTAGGAAACATATCAGTGAATTTAATAGTAACATTTGCATTCTTATTACTATTTAGTATGACTAGAGAGCCGTCAGATGTCACTCCTTCACCTTGCTGATTTACTGGTTCTCCACCTTTACCATATGTATCAGGATTAAGACCAGCATATTGTGCAAAGCTATCTGGTGATGTTACAGCAACTAGCCAATCAGATACCTCTTTAAATGCTACCATATTTTCATCACATATAACAGACACAGTAAACTCATCATATGAAAGCCTATCACCATGTTGATACACATTTTTAAATGGTGTTGCTATTTCTGTCGATCCAGAACTGATTCCTGGAACATTTGCTGACTTGACAAAAAACTCAACATTAGTCAGCCTATTGAGAACAAGCTTGAACTCAATTGGTGATAAAAAGTTTACATTTGATGTTAGATTAGCCATATAATTATTCCTCTACTATATGCTTATTTATATGCACAAAAAAAGGGGATCTCGAAAGATCCCCCAAATTCGTTCGGTTAACCCGAATCTTATTGTTATTAACTTATAGTAAGTTAGTAACTTGCAAGCGTCTGTAGTAGCCGTTTGTTCCAGCAGTTACAGCACCAGTAGCAGAAGCTAATGGGTTAGCAACCATGCCGTAGCGAGTCTTGAATCCAATCTTAGACTGGAAGCTGTTCTCACCAACTGCACGAACCATTTGTAATGGAACATATGGGCAGTAGAAAATACCAGCATCAAAAGCGTTGTCGCCTTTGTAGCCAACTACTAAGTACTCTTTACCAGCGAATGGATCGATGTATACTTTGTAACGGCCGTTAAGAACACCAGCAAAAGTATTACCAGTATCATCAACATTCAAGCCGTTATTAAGAGCAGGAGCGTAGTCAAGTACACCAGCCATTTGAAGAGCAGAAGCTACATCAGATGAACAGATTACGATGTTACCTTTACCACGGCGAGTAGCTTTAGCAATTGCATTAGCTTCACGCTCGATTTGGAACATCAAGCCTTTGAACTTCTCAACAGACCAACGGCCATTTGAGTCAACATCTAGGTTGAATACGCCTTTAGCGGCAGTACCGTCTTGACCACCAGCTTTAGCGGCAATATATACAGTACGAACAACTTCACGGTTGATTTCAGTAAGCAACTCAGCAGAAAGCATATTAGCAAGTTCAGTTTCAGCGTCAAGACCGTGGATTGCTTTAAGGTCTTGTGCTAATTCTGAAGAGTACTCAGCTTTCAATGCACGAGATACAGCAGTTACAGCAACTTTGTCAATCTTGAATGACATTTCAGAGATTGCGTCATTTTCAGTAATCGGTGTAGCAGTATCAGCAGTGCCGTCAACATTAGCGATTTCTGAACCACCTTGTGCTTCAGCTTGTGCTGTAGTACTACCAGTAGTTACAGTGAATCCACTTGCGATTTCACCAGTACCAGCATTCAGCGTGCCGTCACCAGTTACGCCAGTACCATCAGCATTCTTAGAAGCGTAGCCAGTTTTAACAGTGTCAAACAATGCTTCACCGCCTGAACCGTCCTGTGCGCCATAGTTTGATTTCATAGCGAACACTAGTCCAGTAGGACCAGTCATTGGCTGAACACCAACGATATCGTATGCTACCAAGTTAGGCATTGCACGGCGTACAAGTGAGATAAGTACAGGATCGTAAGTATCTACATTGCCAGTACCAGCACTTGATGTGCCCATGCTGTTAGTTGGAGCCGCTTCAGCAAGTACGCCAGTACTGCCTAAGCTTGAACCTTCTCTAATAGAAGCTTCAGTGTTTTCCAAAAGAGTAGCTGTAACAGCCTCTTTGTGATTGTCAGAAATAGCGGGAAGAGCGGAATGCTCAAGCACTGGTGCCCACTTTTTCATTAGTTCTTCATTTCTCATTATGGTTCTCCTTTATTTGAGATTTTTAACTTATTACTATTTATAAAATTTGTTATTTCGAAAAGCGGTTAAGCGATTGAGTGTACCTAGCGATAGATGGATCCATAGCAGGCGTTACTTCTTCCGCAGTCTCTTCTTGTAGAAGATCAGTTTCTTCTTCCTTAGCAACTGGAGCAGACTCTACAAAGTAGTTGTCTTTGATGGCTTCTAATTTCTTAGTGTAGTCATCAGTTGATTCGAAAGAAATACCTTCTGAGAGAACACGCAATTTTTCTGCTTGAGTGTCTGTTAATTCCTCAGAAACATTTTTGAATGCGACTTCTAGATCAGCTTGTGACTTAGCTTCTTTGATTTCCATCATTTCTTCTACTAACTCATTATACTTAACTTTAGACTCTTCAAGAGCAACTTCAAGTTCAGCATTATGATCAATAGTTTCTTGATCGATTTCAAGGTTATGCTCAGTTACAAGACCTTTGATGCTATCGAATAGAGATTCAGCAACTTCTACTTTAATGTTGCTTTCAACTGCTACTTGATTATCATCCATCCAGTTTTCGATAACATAATCTAGATACTGGTCTACTTTTTCTACAATTTCTTCAACAGACTTTTCAACTTGCTCTTGAAGATCGCTTTCAAATTTTTCTTCCAAAGTTGCTGTTTCCGCTAGGATTTTCTCATGTACAGCGGCTTCGAATACTGCTACAGCAGAAGATTTAAAGTCTTCAGAAAATTCTGAACCTTCAAACAAACGCTCTACAGCTTCTGACATTCCACCAGTTACATTGCCTTCTGGAGTTTTTTCTTCAGAATCCTTAGCAACTTCGCCTTTATCTTTCTTTTTTGCTTTCGACTTGTCTGATCCGCCCTCTGGAGTTACGGGATCGGCTGCTACTGCATCAGTACCAGTCTCCTTCGCTTCCTCGAGGTCTAGATCAAGATCAACGCCTTTTTCTAATTCACTCATTTAACTTCTCCTTTTAAAGTAATTAATGTGTCAATATTACTATTTATAATAATTCTATTTTGACAAAGAACGAACAAACTTCTCAAACAAAGCGGCCGCTTTAATCTCTAACTCAGCAGTAGAGACTTTAGCAGTCTGTTTGATTTCTTCTTCGATCTCGTCAAATGTATTCGCTACTTCCCATGAAGAAGAAGCTACATCGTAAATCCAATCTACACCTTCCATCACTCCCTTAACGAAAGCATCTGGCGCTGATGGATCAGCTACAATATCCCCTGCGGTGGCTAACATGAAATCTTTCTGTACTTCCATGATACCACTCTTATTCTGTTTGATAGAACCCATACCACGAGATGAAATACCAAGAGTGCCATCTTCATCCATGATGTTCTTTACGATTTTGCCCATTGGCGTGTCCATTACTTTAGCACGACCAACGATATTAGCACCGTCTTGTCTTAACTCTGTGAACATATGAGATACACGATCAAGATTAATCGTTGGACCTGCAGGGTGACCAAGTTCGCCATAGGCTCTTTTCTTCTCTACATATGTCTCGTTATATCTTTTTACTTCATTAGCAAGAATCTCTTTAGGATACATACGACCATTACGGTTCTTGATGTCGCCTTGCATAATGATGCCTTCGATGAAGTAGTCTTTCTGACCATCTTCTTTGGCTTCACAGATATATTGTACATCTTCAACGATTTCTTTGATTAGTAAACTCATATCTTCTTCCTATTTGCCTGCTGAGAATGCAAACTTAGCAACATCTTTAAATGTTCTGCTGTTGTCTAGCATATTCAACACTTTCTTTTGGTTTGTGCTGTTCAATTGTTTGATCATAGAAACAATCATAGAGGCAGTTGTTAAATCGACTTTTTGCTTTTTGCCGTCTTTAAACTTAACCTGACCAATGCTTTTAGTCTTAACAATTTTTTCTAAGTCTGAAAGAACGCCTTCTGTTTTGTAACCTTCTTCTAACTCTTCGTCTTCTTCCGACTCGTCTTTCATTGCCATCTTAGTGGCAGTTGCGTACATAACATCAGTAGCTTTGTCACCGTAACGATCTTTGAACTCGCTCATTTTTTTCTTGAGTTCTTTAACGATAACTTCACGCTTCTCTTTTTGAGCATCAGTCATCTCTGCTTCAGATACAGTGCCCTCTTGTACAGACTCATAAACTTCTTCATCTTCGCCTTTTTGAAAGTCTGCGAGACGATTGCCAGATACATCAAGTACTTCTGCTTGCTTGTATCCATCTGGAAGTTCTTTAATATCTACAAGGTGCTTATCTACAAAACTTTGAATACCTGCTGAAGTAGCAGAGTCGATTTCTCCTGTAGGCTTGCCGACTGTTTCTACTGTGAACTGCTTAAAAGATTTCATTTTGATTCCTTTATTATTCTGATTCTACTTCTACGCTTGCTTCTGCTTCAACTGGCTCGCCAGCTTCTGCGGGAGCGCCAAACATAGAATCGTATTTTTGTCCGATAGCCGCTGTCATTTTATCCGCCATAATACCATTAAACGAGGATTCAAATGAACCAGCATCTTTATCCATCGCATTTTTAATCAAATCACTAACACTCATATCTATCTCCTTACTTATATCTTTATTTATATTTTATTACAATTACTGATTAAAATCCGCCATCATCTGCAATATTATCTTCTGCATCTTCAGCATCTTCTTCATCTTGACTTATCTGATCTCTCATGGTTTCGATTTCATCTTCGTTCATCATGAGAACATTTTTTCTTACCCATTCTGCTGAGTAGTACTTACCAACATAGTCGTCAATGTCTCGGAGAAGATTCAATCTTTCTCTCAAGACTTCACTTTCTTTCAATTCTTCAAAGTAGTTGTCTTGCATGAAATCATATCTGATAGAGGCTTGAATCTCGCCCCACTCTTCAGGTTTAATGATTCCTTTGAGTATCAACTGCTTCTCAAGAACTTTATCAAACAGTGTAGAGAATCGTGATCTCAATCTGCTGATAAACTTACTAAACTTAATCTCATCTCTAGATATCTCTGTTGCTCTACCTAAAGAGAACCCAGTATCTGTTTCCATGCGAGAGATAGGCACATTCAGAGCCTTAAACAATCTCTTCTGGAAATATAATACATCGTCTAGTTCTCCTAGATTTTGACCACCAGGTAATGTAGTGATCTCTGTACCTTTTCCGCCTTCTCTTCTTGGCAACCAAAAATCGTCAGTCATACTCATATGTCTACGATCATCTTTAACATCACCAGTACTTGCATCATAAACTAAGCGATTCTTGTGCTTAGTCATCATATCTCGTAGATACTGTTCTGCTTTCATCTTAGGCAGATTACCTACATCGATATAAAAAATTCTTCTTTCAGGCGCTCTAGATATTCTGTAAATAACTACAGCATCTTCCATCATTCTTAACTGATTTAAAGGTTTGATTGCCTTATGTAAGTTAGAGATGATTAATGAATTGTTCTCATTAAGTAAACCTGAATTAGCATTTACAATTGAGTCTTTAGCAATCTTTAAGCCTTGCAGGTCAGAGTTGTTTCCTACTCCCTGCATACTACCACTTTGTGCTAAAAATCCTTTTTCACTGTAAACATAGTACTCGTTTTTTACTCTCTTATTTAAAAACTTATTGTTTCCAGATTGAACTGATCCAGATTGCTCTTTCTCAAACTCTCTAACTTTACGAATCTTTCTTGGATCGATATAGCGCAACTCTTGAATACCTTTTCGAGGTTGCTTAACATCAATCATAACATGATAGT
>UPTN01000573.1_pt1 | contig 18510 bp, 16 predicted proteins | sample 2160111 | NCBI WGS metagenome assembly UPTN01 (sample SAMN06265058, study PRJEB28932) | marine metagenome | isolation source: Columbia River Estuary | place: USA:Columbia River Estuary, USA | collected 2014-05-05
TTAGATTTGGTAAATGAAAGTCCTGAAAAAACATTGTATTTAAAAGATCATGAAGAGGAATTATCATTTATTAATTACAAAGATTTAAGCGCTATAAAAATAGTATTACAGTAATAAAATTGTGAGGTGATTTTATGAAAGCATATCTAGACAATGCATCTACTTCAATTATAAGAAAAGAAGTTTACGATGTAATGAAGCCATTCTTTGAAACTGAGTTTGGTAATCCTTCTAGTCTTCATAATGAAGGAATTAAAAATCGTAAATTTATCAATTCTTCACGAAAGAAAATTGCTAGTTTATTAGGTTGCAATCATAAAGAACTATTTTTTACAAGCTGTGGAACCGAATCAATAAACTGGGCTATCCAAGGTATTGCATTAAAAAATAGGGTTAAATCAAAAATTATTACGACTAGAATCGAACATCATGCAACTCTTGAAACCGTTCTATTTTTAGAATCAAGAGGCTATGTTGTAGAATATGTAAATACAGATTTAAATGGATTTGTCGATTTAAATCATTTAGAAGAACTAATTGATGAAACAACTCTATTAGTTAGTATCATATTAGCAAATAATGAAATTGGAACAATTCAAAACTCAAAGTTAATATCACAAATTTGTAATAGAAATAGTGTATATTTACACTTTGATGCAGTTCAAGCAGTTTGTCATATGAACTTAGATTTTCATGATATAAATGCTGATCTAATTAGTATTTCTGGACACAAGTTTAATGCTCCAAAAGGTATCGGTATTTTATACATCAAAGAAGGTACTGAAATTGGCTCATTATTACATGGTGGTCAACAGGAAAACGATCGAAGAGCTGGAACTGAAAATATTGCATATATTGCTGCAATTACTAAGGCGTTAGAGTTAGGAATTAGCGAATATAGTACATATCAAGAAAAGTTAAACTCTTATTCAAATTACATTATTAATGAACTAAAAGACAATAATATTGATTTTATTATTAATGGACCAGAAATAGGAATCAGCAGGTTGCCTGGTAACTTAAATCTATCATTTAAAGACTTAGATGGTGACACTCTTACATTCTACCTAAATAAAAAAGATATATATGTATCAACAGGTTCTGCATGTGACTCAACTTCTATCGAACCAAGTCACGTAGTAAGTGCAATTGGAGTTCCTAGTGATTATATCAATGCAACAATAAGAATATCAATTGGTTATCAGAATACGTTCGAAGAGATCCAATATGCTGTAAAAACTCTTATTGAAATAATCAAAGACAATTTAAAAGGCGAATAATTTCGCCTTTTTTTTATATGGAATAATCTTCTATTTCCTTATATTCACCCGTTTGAAGTGATTCATCAAGTATAATTTTGCCAATTGATACTCTTTTTAGATATATAACCTCATTATCAAAATGTTGAACCATTCTTTTAACTTGATGAAATTTACCTTCCATTATAGATAGGTAAAACTCATTACTAGATATAGTTTCAGCAATAGCTTTAAGTGGAATATATGGTCTATCTCTGCCATCTAATATTTCATAAGTTTTATCTATATTAGAAATGTCAAAAGGTAGCTCAGTCTTTACATAATACTTCTTATAAACATGCTTCTTTGGTGTGATAATATTATGTAATAAATCACCGTCATTTGTAAATAGCAATAATCCTTCAGTGTCTTTATCAAGCCTTCCAGCTATGTTCAATGATAATCTATTGTATGGTTCTTTTAGTAATTCAAAAACTGTTTTTTGCTTACCTATTTCTGATGTACTTAGATAACCAGCTGGTTTATTCATAATCAGCAATATCGTTTTTTTGTAGTAGGTAGTTTCACCATCAATTATTATGTCATCTTCTTCTGGTTTAATCTGTGTTTTAGAGTCTTTAACTGTAACCCCATTAACGGTTACAAAACCTTTTTTAATCTTTGATTGAACTTCACTTCTTGTTCCATATTTTAAATTTGATAAAAATTTATCAAGTCTCATATTTATACCTCTATTCTTGTTCTACCTTATTATACAAAAAAAGTAGGCAAGTGCCTACTTAATTTTATTCATTGTTTTGTAGATTGAATAACCAGATAGCTTCTCGAAGTCTCTGTCAATTTGTTTTTCAATTGACGGTGAATTAATAATGCTTCTGTATTTCTTATATGCTTTAACGATATTTTCCGGAACTTTTTTTTGATCGTTAGCTGATTCTACTAGATTTAAAAATTCTACAATTCCTAAAATCTCTTCTGTAGTGAAAAGCTCATAGTCTATGGGATATGAGTACATATTAGTCTCCGAAACTAATTCCAATGGCTTTTGCAGTTTGAACTAATTGTCCAGAAGGATCAACTAATTTTGCTCCACCTTTAGAAGTTTCCCCAACTTCTCCACTTCCTACAACTTCAGTAAGTGGTATTGATGTAATCTCTTTACCTCTTAGTTGAACCATTCTACCTGTTCCGCCATTCATTAATAAATCAACAGCAGTAACTCCAAATAGTAAACCAAGTGCTCTATCAAATTGTGATGTTACTCCACCACGTTGTAAATATGCTAAGTTTGTATATCTAACTTCATGCTCAGGAATCAGTTTTTGTAATTGATTTGAGATAACTTGCCCAATTCCACCAAGACGAATTGAATCTGCACTATCTTCAACCAATTCTCTAATTACTTGTTCTCCACCTTTAGGTTTTGCACCTTCACTAACAATAATGATAGTAAAATTACGCCCAAATGCATCTCTTTTTCTTACTTTTTCAACAACTTTATTTATATCATATGGTATTTCAGGAATCAGAATTACATCAGCACTTCCAGCTAATCCACCTTCAGTTGCTAACCAACCTGTATTTCTACCCATAACTTCAACAACCATAACTCTATCATGAGAATATGCTGTTGTATGAATTTTATCTAAAGCATCACAAATAGTTTCTAAAGAAGTATTGTAACCGAATGTAACATCAGTTGCTGGTAAATCATTATCAATAGTTTTTGGAACTCCAACAACAGGAACTCCTTTTCTATGAAAGTCTCTAGCACTAGTTAATGTACCGTCTCCACCAATTACTATTAAACCATCAACACTTAAATACTCTAAGTTTTTTACAGCTTCATCTGATACATCTTTATATTCATAAGAACCATCTTCATTTCTAACTCTAAAATTAAACAAATTATCTTTGTTAGAAGATTTAAGAATTGTTCCACCTTCATGTAATATACCTGAAACGGCTTTTAGTCCTAATGGACGAAAGTCATTTTTATATAATCCTGCATACCCTCTTGTAAAACCAACTACTTCAACACCGTACTTGTTAATAGCGGCTTTTGTAATACCATTAATTACTGCGTTAAGACCACTACAATCTCCACCACCAGTAATAATTCCGATTTTTCTAATTTTTTTCATAAGTATCCTCCTTAAAAAAATATTCACTTAATTATACTTGTTTTATTTTATTTAGTAAACTAATATGTGTTACATGAAAACGCTTTAATGTTATAAAATTACTATATAACTTTATTATTACATACTATTTAGACTTTTATAAGAATTAAAGCCTTTTTATTTTTATGTTCATACAAAGTTTGTTATAATATTGATGAGGTGATTAAATGTTAACAATGAAAGATGTCATAAGAGAAGGTCATCCAACTTTAGCATTACGTGCAAAAGATGTAAAGATACCACTTTCTGAACATGATAAAAAAACACTAAAACTGATGATGGAGTTTCTTATAAACTCTCAAACACCAGAAATAAGTGAAGAATATGAATTAAGACCAGGAGTAGGGATTGCAGCTCCACAAATTAATATAAGCAAAAAAATGATAGCAATATTGACTACTGATGAGAAAGATGAGAAATTATATAAAATGTTGCTAGTTAATCCTAAAATTGTTTCACATAGCGTAAAGAAAACATATTTACCTGGTGGTGAAGGATGTTTAAGTGTTGACAGAGAAGTTGAAGGACTTGTTTTACGACATAAAAAAATAAGGGTAAAAGGTTTTAGCTTTAACGAAATTACAGAAGAATTAATTCCAGTTGATTTTAGAGTTGAAGGATACGTAGGAATCGTTATTCAACACGAAATAGATCATTTAAATGGTATTTTATTCCCTGAAATTGTTACAGAAAACGTAGATGGTATTGACCCTGTTGTATTTCCTATACAGGAAGATATAGAAGAATAAAAGGAGGAATTATGAAATTATTTATTGATACTGCAAATGTAGACTACATAAGAGAATTTGCTGAAATTGGTGTAATATCTGGTGTTACAACTAACCCTACATTAATTGCCAAAGAAGGTAGAGATTTTAATGAGGTTATCAAAGAAATAACAAGTATTGTTGATGGACCAATAAGTGGCGAAGTAATTAGTCTTGTCGCTGAAGGTATGGTTAAAGAGGGTATTGAAATAAGTAAAATCCATCCTAACATGGTGGTTAAAATTCCAATGACTGAAGAAGGTTTAAAAGCTACAAAGAAACTTACAGCTTTAAACATCAAAACAAATGTTACACTTGTATTTAGTGTTAATCAAGCTCTAATGGCAGCATTAGCTGGAGCAACATATGTTAGTCCTTTTGTTGGAAGACTTGAAGATACATTACACGATGGTATTGAAGTTGTTTCGAACATTAGAGAAGTATTTGATATTTATGGATTAGAAACACAAATTATTAGTGCAAGTATTAGATCTCCAAAACAACTTGCGGACAGTGCATTAGTTGGTGCACATATTGCAACAGTACCTTATGAGGTATTAAAAAAAGCAATAACTCATCCTCTAACAGATAAAGGTATTGAAGGATTTATGAAAGACTGGAAAGCAGTTTTTGGAAAATAGATAAAAATAAAAGACTCGCAAGAGTCTTTTTTAATTGTATATAGTTGCTGATATCTTTGAATTGAATGCTGCTAATTGAACTTGAATTACATAGGCAATAGCTATCATCAATGCTGCTATTGATGATCCTGGGAAAACACTAACTATAATAACAATCGCAAGTGATAGATTTCTAACTAATGTCCCATTTGACAACGCAATTGCATCTTCTTTATTAAAGAACTTTTTACCAATAAATAACGGGATAAAGAATGTAGCCCCATAAAATAGAATAAGTGGAATTATCATTTCTAGTATTATTGTTGGATCTTTAACAAGTATTTTTGCTTTTAAAGTCATTATAGTAAAAATAATAAGAACAACTCCAAGAATAGAGAACAATGGAAATTTTGGTTTAATAGATTTATTAAATTTCTCATCACCATATTTTTTTCTTAGGAGAAATTGAGTTAAGAAAGCTACTACTAAAGGTACTATAACAACAAGAAGTATTTGATATACAATTTCCAATACTGGAACATCAACTTCAGAGCCTAATAATACAGTTATGTATACTGGAATCAATAATGCACCAAGTAACAATCCGATAACAACCATTCTGATTGCTTCGCTAACATTACCCTTACTCATAACTGTCCAGCTAATAGTCATACCACTGGTTGGTAATAAACTCATCAGTAATAATCCTAATCTTAATGCAGAACTATCCTTAAAGAATATAATCCCAATTCCGAAAGCAATTATTGGAAAAACTATAAAGTTGATTAACTGAGTTACTACTTGTAATTTAATATTTCCTTTTTGTAACAAGCTACTAAATTTAAGAGTAACCATCATTGGATATACCATCATAATTGTTAATGGTAGGATTGCTTTTTTTAAAATTGATACATCGTTAATAAAGTAACCAACAACAACTCCTAAAACCATTGCAATTAGTATGCTGTAAATAAGATATTTTTTAATATAAGCTAATAAATTGAAAAACATAAAACACCCTCTTTTCTAAAATCTTCTCTTATATCATACCAAATAGTTCGTATACATACAATACTATTACTCAAATAATTTTAAAAAGGTAGAAAACTACATAATAATATTCCAATATTAATCTTCTCTAGTACTTGCATCCATCATATGCCACAATTCTCCAGCTGGTCCAATTAAGTGGAAAGTTCTACCATAATCAGCTAAAAATATTGGTTTTATCTTTGTATTTTCATATTTATCAATAAGTTTACTGGCAACATCATACAAACCATCCAAGTCATCAACAAATAATTGAACCATCATATTTTCTGCCCATACTTTTGTATAAGCATTTTGTAAAAAGAAACTATGTTCTTTAGTACCAAAAATTGTTAAATCTTCACTTCCCCACATTTCTGAAAATCCTAAATCTTTATAAAACTGTTTTGAAACACTATAGTCTATACTAGGTAAAAATGTTCTAAGTCCTTTTATATTCATAAAGCACCTCCACATTAATTATATCAATTAAATAATGTTTTTTAACTATAAATACAAAAAAAGAATGCTCTCTAATCGAGAAATGCATTCTTTTTAAAACTTTTAAATTTTCTACCTTCTATTTCAATCAATCCCTCTTGATTGACTTTAACTGTATCATATATTCCTTTTGACACAGTAAAGCTCTTAACACCCTTTTCTGTTTCAAAAGTAATGTAATACTTTGATAATTGTCCTTTTTCTATTCTGCCCATCCCATATTTGTATCGGTAAAGATTATTAATATTACGTTTTTCCTCATTTTTATCAATTACTTTTCTGATCAGTTTACCATTTATGGTTTTAATTTTTTTTGGTCTTGAAGCACTATTCTCATTTCTTCTTATAACAATGAAGACCATTATGATAAAAAGAATAAATAATGATAAGTAAATAGCAGGTGTTATAAACATCTTCCAAATCGGTAAAGATTGTAAAATCATTTCAAGTTCCCCCTAAAATTGAACTATGTATTGTCATCATTAAGGTTAGCATGTTTTTCGCTAAAAAAATAGCATGTTTTACTCTTAAGTTATAAAAAAGTTTTCTGTTTATGAACTAGAAGCTTACTGCGTAAAGCACAATCATATAAAAATAGTACTTACATAACATGAGATTTTTTGTTATAGAAAATCGAAAAAAATGCAATAACAATATGTATGAAACAGTAAGTTTACGGAAATTATTGTCAATATCAAGATGTGTTATTTTATCTTTTTAATAACAAACATATGGTACTCACAATTTGCCTCTATATATTTAGCATAGCTTTCAAATATTACTTTAAATCTATATTGATTATTCTCAACTAAAGATTTTATGTATCTTTCATTCTTTTTTGATTTTAGTAATAGATTACAAAATATACTTCCAACTTTCATTTCTTCAAGTATTTTAATATAGAAATTTGTTTCTTTTGTTTTGTCTCTTGGATAAAAATGGAGCATAGAATCTAATAAGATGAAATCATAGTTTTTAATCCCATCATAAGAATATACATCACTTATCTCACCTTTTATGTTCAAGTTAAGTCGATTGGCATCTTCTATCATTTGATTGACACCTATTTTTGAGATATCTACTCCAGTAACATCATATCCAAGTTTCGCTAATTCTAAAGCATCTCTGCCTTGTCCACAGCCTAAATCAAGTACGCTACCTTTTGTAGGGTAATCTCTAAAAAACTCAATCAGTTCTATATACGAGTTTCCAAAATAGTTTTTTTTCTTGATAATGTTTGTCGTAACTTGCCATTGTATCACTCCTAAAAATGGTGCGGTTGATGGGATTTGAACCCACACATCCTAAAATACTACCCCCTCAAGGTAGCGCGTCTGCCATTCCGCCACAACCGCATGCATAAACATTTTACTAAATTATAGTCAATTTGTATATAAAAAGAGACAAATTAATGTCTCTTTGTTCTTATTTAAATAATTTTGCTAACTCCCCACCAAACAATGGAATAAATCCTAGTCCTAAAGCAATTAGTAAACTTGTTAACGATAAGTTTACATCGGTATGGAATATAGTATTCACACCAGGAACATATACAACAACAAGTAGTAATCCTAATCCGAACAATACTGAATAATTAACTAATTTATTGGAAAATATTCTCATTTTAAATATTGTCTTTGTCTCACTTCTAGCTGAATAAGAACGCAGTAATTCACCTGTAATGATTGTTACAAATGCAAATGTCTCACCCATGTTTTCGTGACCACCAACTATATTTTTACCTATGAAATATGATAATAAAACTGCTCCTGCTAAGAAAACACTTTGGAATCCAATAGCAATTCCCATTCGTCTATCAACAATCGAAGCTTTTGGATCAACAGGTTTTTTATCCATAACACCATCTTCTTTTTGTTCAAGCCCAAGCGCGAATGCAGGGAATGAATCAGTTACAAGATTAATCCACAAGATTTGTATTGGAAGTAATGGGCTACCCCATCCAAGTAACATTGCAGTAAAGATTAATAATACTTCACCAACATTACAACTAACTAAATATCCAACAAATTTCCTAATGTTTGCATAGATTACTCTACCCTCTTCCACAGCATCAACAATTGTAGTAAAATTATCATCCATTAATACCATATTTGCTGCTTCCTTAGATACATCTGTTCCAGTAATACCCATAGCTACACCAATATTTGCTTGTTTTAAAGCTGGGGCATCGTTTACTCCATCTCCAGTCATACTAGTAATTTCACCAGTTTCTTGTAATGCTTTTACTATCATTACTTTATGATTTGGTGAAACTCTTGCGAATACATTTGTGCTTCTAACTAAGTCCAAAAATTCTGGATAACTAAGTTTATCGATTTCCTCACCACTCAAAGCAGTATTACCTTCATTCAAGATTCCTAATTCTTTACCTATTGCTGATGCAGTGATCTTATGATCACCAGTAATCATAACTACTCTTATACCAGCTTTATGACATATCTTAATTGCTTCTTTTACCTCTTCACGAGGAGGATCAATAATACCAACTAAACCTGTGAAAACCAAGTCTTGTTCTTCATCATTTAAATTTGTATACTTATCTATCACTTTATAAGCAAAACCAAGTACCCTAAGTGCTTTTCTTGCCATTCCTTGATTTGCCAGCATAACTGTATTTCTAAATTTATCATCTATTTCATGAATTTCACCATTCAATAAATAATACTTACATACTTTTAATAACTGATCAGGTGCACCTTTTGTATGTAACGTTTTTATTCCATCAACATCATTCAATGTTGACATAAGTTTTCGATCACTATCAAAAGGAAATTCATCAATTCTATTGAATTTTTTATTAATCTCTTTTTGCTTTATTCCTTTTTTACCAGCCAAAGTAACCAAAGCCAATTCAGTAGGATCTCCAATTAATGAGCTTCCATTAATTTGTGAGTCATTACAAAGTATTCCAATTTGTACTAATTTATTTATGTTTTCATTTTCACCTTTGATTTCACCTTTAAAACTATATCCAGTTCCTGTAACTTCAAACATTTTTTCATTATCAAATATTCTTGTTACAACCATTTTATTTTGAGTTAAAGTTCCTGTTTTATCACTTGAAATAACAGTTGTACTACCAAGTGTCTCAACTGCACTTAATTCTTTAACAATAGCATTCTTACTAGCCATCTTACGCATACCAAGTGCTAAAACAACTGTAATAACAGTAGGCAACCCTTCAGGTATTGCAGCAACTGCTAAACTTACACTAACTAAGAATAATTCTAATACATCAAAATCATCTGTAATACCTATCGCATTATATAACCATCCTACAAAAAAGATTATAACTACAACTATGATACTTATAATTCCAAGTAGTTTCCCAAGTTTATCAATTTTCTTTTGAAGTGGTGTTAACTCATCTTCAACTTCATTCAATAAATTAGCAATATTTCCAATTTCAGTAGTCATTCCAGTACCAGTTACAACACCAACACCTCTACCATAAGTTACAATAGTGCTCATATACCCCATATTCACTCTGTCACCGATTGGAGTTGGGTCTTTAAGTATTACGTTGCAATCTTTCTCAACAGGAACACTCTCTCCAGTAAGGGCACTTTCATCAATCTTCAGATTGATTGTTTCAATAAATCTAATATCAGCAGGAATATAATCTCCTGCTTCAACAAGAACTAGATCTCCAGGAACAAGTTCTTTAGAATCAATGTTAATAGTTTCACCATTTCTAATTACTTTTGCAGCTGGTGCACTTAAACTTTTTAAAGCATTTACAGCATTACTTGCTTTTCTCTCTTGAAAAACACTAAGGCTAATATTAAGAACTACGATTGCAATAATAAATAACCCATCTGTTAAATGCTGACTAGCAATAATACTAATTACAGCAGCAGCTATTAATAGCATGTTTAAAAATTGAAGTAATTCTTTTAAAACCATACTAAAAAGAGATTTTTGACTTTTTTCCTTCAGTTTATTCTCACCATATACTTCACGCTGAGCTATAACTTGTTTATTTGTTAGACCATTCTCTTTGTCTAATTTAAATTCATTAATACAATAATTTAAGTCCTTAGTATACATCTTCATTTTCATCACCTAATTAATATTATAACATAAAAAAAGGTGCAGTAAATAAATACTGACACCTTAATTATTATATAAATTGTCCTAAAAATTCTGCTGATAATATTGCCAAACCAATGAACAATATACCAATGAATATTAGAGACAGTCCAAAAGCACTATAATCTTGTTCTTTCTTTGCTTGAGAGTATTCATAAAATGAAACATTTGTTCTTGTTTTAGTAAAAAACATTTGTTTCAACGTGTATCCTGCTCCTCTTAGTACTTTAGTAGCATCAGTTGCTGCTAATAGACCAAAGAAGAAAAATACAATACCAACGATAAAGAATGAATCCGATACGTACCTTGGATCTACAATACTATCGAAATGCAAATAGAAGATTGCGAAGACACTAGATAATCCTATAAGTAAAAACGAAACAAAAGTTTTACGCATTACTTCAGTGTTTTCTTGTATTCTTCCATTTCAGCATCATTTGCTAAAATAAAATGACCTGGTTTAATTTCTTGTAATGTAGGTAATTGTTGTGAATAATCATGATCCTTCATAGGATTATATCTAATTCTTACTCTGTTTTTTTCATAACGAGGATCTGGAAGAGGTACTGCAGAAAGCAGAGATTGTGTATAAGGATGTAATGGGTTCTTAAATAACTCATCTGTGCTAGTTAATTCAACCATTTTACCATAATACATAACACCAATTCTATCACTAAAATATTTTACTACAGATAAATCATGTGCAATAAACATAATTGTGATTCCAAATTCTTCTCTTAAATCATTAAGTAAGTTGATTACTTGAGCTTGAATAGATACATCAAGTGCAGAGATTGGCTCATCAGCAATAATAAATGCTGGTGCTACAATTAATGCTCTCGCAATACCGATTCTTTGTCTTTGTCCACCTGAGAACTCATGTGGGTAACGACTAGCATGTTCTGGTAATAACCCAACAGTTTCAAGAACTCTGTTTACTTTATCATTAATGCTGTCTTCTTCCAAATCAATAATTTCAGCTTCTAATGCTTCTATTTCTTTTTCGAAGTTAGCAGGAGCATTTCCTGCCTTTTCAGCATTTCTAAGTTCTTTAATTCTAAGTTTTTGAGTTTTACCTGTTGCTTTACTAATTTCAAGTTTTTCTGCAACAAGTCTTGCATGGAATGTTTCCTTTGTAGAAGCTACTGTTTCATTATGTTTAGCTTTTACATCAGCTTTTTCTTCCGTTGTAGTTGCATGTGTCAAATCTTGCTTCAGTACAAATTTTAATCTGTTCAATTCTTTACGTAATTCAAGCTTAATTGCTTTATATTTACGATATACATATGAATTACCAGAATTAATTCTTAAACCTTCAGCAATAATTTCTTTTACAGTCATACGAGGGTTTAATGATGCAATTGGATCTTGGAAGATCATTTGCATATTTTTCATTAAATCTCTATCGTAATTTCCATTATCAGCATTTCTTTGAGTAATCTCAAGTTTCGATTCTAAAATAAATTCAGTTTTTTCTAAATTTATCTTAGCTATTTTTTTACTAACTTCTTCTTTTAATTCTTCAGCTTTTTCAGGACTATCTTTAAGATCTGCTAATTTTTCTTTTAATTCAGATTTTAAAGCGTGAATTCTATCTCCACATTCAAGTTTCTTTGTTTTGATTCCTTCAAGTAATCCTTCTGTACCAGCTGAGATTCTTTGTCCTAAGAAATACACTTCACCATCAGTTGGTTCGTATAATTTAATGATAGATCGTCCAGTTGTAGTTTTCCCACATCCAGATTCTCCTACTAATCCAAATACTTCACCTTTAAATACATCAAAGCTAATTCCATCAACTGCACGTACTACTAATTTATTTTTCCCGATACCACTTTTAAAGTGTTGTTTTAATCCTCTTACGCTTAATACTGGTTCATTTTTCATTAGATTTTCACCTCGTCTGCAATATTTGTCATCCTTGCAATTCTGTTTTTGATAACCTCAGGGATATCAATTTTTGGTGCATCTTTGTGTAATAACCAAGTTGCAGCATAATGAGTATCAGAGATTTCAAACATTGGAGGTTGCTTTTCGAAATCAATTTGCATAGCAAAGCTATTTCTTTCAGCGAAAGCATCACCAACAGGTGGGAATAACATATTAGGAGGTGTACCAGGAATTGCTGATAAACGCTCTTTAGAAGTTAAGTCAGGCATAGAACTTAATAATGCCCATGTATAAGGATGTCTTGGGTCATAGAATACATCTTCAGCAGTTCCAATTTCAACTACCTTACCTGCATACATAACCGCAATTCTATCAGCCATGTTAGCTACTACACCTAAATCATGTGTAATAAAGATAACTGATAAATTTCTTTGTGATTTTAAATCATTAATTAACTCAAGAATTTGAGCTTGAATCGTAACATCAAGTGCTGTAGTAGGCTCATCACAGATAAGTACATCTGGACTAGCAGTTAACGCAATCGCAATTACGATTCTTTGACGCATCCCACCAGAGAACTGGAATGGATACTGTTTAAATCTTCTTACTGGTTCTGGAATTCCTACCTCAGTCATAACTTCGATAGCTCTTTCATAAGCTTCTTTTTTAGTAACTTTTTTGTATCTACGTAGGTCTTCTTTAATTTTAGCAACATCGTTTTGATGTGCATTAACTTTTTCTTTCATTTCAGCAACTAAAGCTTTTAAATCAGCTTTTCTTGATGCTATTCCAAGTTTTACTTCATCACGAGGTAATTCTTTAGCAGTCGATTTAAAGCTTTTTAATTCAGCTTTTGCTTCTGAAACTTTAGCAGTGTAATCTGCTTTTACTTTATCTGCTTTAGACTTATCAAAAGAACCTTTTGCTTCTTCTAAAAGTTTTGCAGCTTTAGCTTTTTGTTCTTTCCACTCAAGTTTAGTTTCTACTTTTGCAGTCTTTTTAGCTTTAACGTAAATAGGTTTTGCTTTTTTAATTCTTGCTTTTGCAGGAGCAATTAATGGCATAACAGCACTTTGTGCTTCTGCAAGTTGCTCTGCAGCTTCTTTATTGAAAATTTCTCTTGAAGCTAAAAAATCATTTTTGAATGCAATTAATCCTTCTTTATTCTCAATAATTTTTCTTTCGCGTTCATCAGCATTAACTCTATCTGATTGTTTACGATACAGTTTTGCAGCAATTTTCAATTTTGAATAATCTTCTTTAAAAGTAGATTTTTTCATTACTGAAGTAGTTAGCTCGCCTTTTCTAGTAGCCTTTTTGATTTTTTTAATTCGACCATGTAATTCTTTCAATTCTGCTTTAGCATTTCTGTATTCCATTTTTTCTAAATGGAATCTTTTTTTGTATGAGTTATGTAATCTCTTACCGTTTAAAATCATACCTTCAGTTATTTGCTTACCAATTCTCATGATAGGGTTTAAACTTGACATTGGATCTTGGAAAATCATCCCAATTTTATTCCCACGTAAATCATGATAATGATCTTCAGATATTTTTGTTAAATCTTGATCTTCATAGATGATTTCACCTTTGTCGATTATACCGTTTCCAGCAAGGATACCCATAATCGCGCGGCTTGATACTGATTTCCCTGATCCTGATTCACCTACTACTGCAAGTGTTTCACCTTCATGTAAATCAAATGTTACACCACGAACGGCTCTTACCATCCCTTGAGTTGTACGGAATGATACAGTTAAGTCTTCTACATGTAATTTAATATTCTTTTCCATTATTCAGACCCCCTTAAAGATGGATTGAATGCGTCTCTTAATGCATTACCAAACATATTAAATGTAATCATTAATACTGAGATTAAGATTGCTGGGAATACAGTTAAGTATGGTTGGTTCAATAGTTTTGTGCTCGCATCTGCTAGTAATACTCCAATTGATACACCTGAGAAATTGATTCCAAGTATTTTGAAGTTCGAACCATGACCAATACCAAATCCTAAGAAGGAAATAGTTGATTCTGAGAATATTACATAAGGTATTGTTAAAATACTTGATGTAATAATTGTTCCGATACCATTTGGTAAGATATGACGGAAGATTAAACGTGAATCTTTTGCTCCTAATGTTCTTGAAGCAAGTACATATTCACGACCTTTATAACGATAGAACTGTGTTCTGGTAATAGATGCTACACCAATCCATCCATTGAAGATTAGGATGAAGATTAATGTTCTTACACCAGGACCAAATAGAGCCATAAATAAACTCAGTGTTACGATCCAAGGTACTCGACCTACTACTTCTCCAAAACGTTGCATCAGTAAATCTGTTAAACCACCATAGTATCCAGAGATAGCTCCGTATACTACACCAATTGAGATATTAATTACAGCTACAACAACACCAATTAATAATGAAGTTCTAGTTGCTACCCATATAAGAGTAAATAAATCTCTACCGGCAGATGTTGTACCATTAATAAAGTATGGAATATCATCGTAACCTTTATATATTGCATAATCATACATTACATTGTATGAGAATGTTTCAAGTTTACATTCACCATCACCATTATTAACATCTGCATCAGTATCAAAGAATGTTAAGTTTTCAGGACATACACCATCAACTGGCATATCATCTTGTCTAACAAACACAGATTCTGTTTTTGAAATAATACTTATAATTGGACAACCTTCTTGGAACTCCCATCCAGTAAGTGATGTACCAACAGGTGGCAATGCACATAATTCAGGGTAATCTTTGACAATTGTTAATAATTTTGAGTTTGCAAATGCTGGATCATTTTTAGCTGCAAATGCAGCGTCATATGCTTTATATCTAAAAGATGAAAGAATTACAACACCATTTTGACGAGCATAGAACCCACCACCAGCAGGTACCTCTTCACCTTCGTAATTACGAGTTACACCCATAATTTCGTATTTAGATAAGTTATATCCGCTATCATTCAAATATTGAACTCTAACAGCTGAACCAAAAGATTCATCTTGTTCTACACTTACACTATTCAAAATAGCATGTGGTTTATCATTATCGTTAAACCCACTATTACTAGTTGAGTAAACTTCTAAAACAATTGTAGTATTAATATTTTGAGATATGTTTGGATTACCAGCATCAAATAATGCTTTAATGTCTACTACAAATAATCCAGCTTCATCTGTTGAAGTTATATAATTGTAGAAGAATTCTTGTACCGGAGTATAACATTGTCCATCATTAAGTGTTTGTTGCACTTTAGTAACTTCTAATGTAGTAGGATCAATTACATCTACTTTTTGACAAGTAGCTGCCGCTAAAACACATTCTCCATCAACAAATGCTTCATTGGCATTACACGTAGGTTCAGGGTCGTAACATTCACCTAAATGAAGTATTTCATCCCCATCACATGTTTGATTTGCATATTCTTCTACTGGTTTAAAGTCCGGATTAGGAACTCTAAAATATAAGTTTAATACTGTGTCCGGCGTAATCGCTTTAATATCCACTGTAACAGTAGGATTGAATGGAACTAACATAATTACATTCTTAGTCGATTCAACAGCTATACGGTCAAATTTAGCCCCAACTGATAGCTTTTGTTCACCAAAACGACATTGAGCTTCCTTTTCAGTACATACTTTATCATAGTTTTCTAAAGTATCCATAATAATGAAATCATGAGTATAGAAATCTGCTGATGGTACTCCAAGTCCAGTTTCCGGATCAATTGTACTTAAATCAATCTTTTGATCTTTAACTTTACTTGTTCCATCTAGGATTCCAAAGTTTTCAAGGAAAGGTACTTTAGGAGGAAGGTTTGAGATACCTTCTTCTAAATCTTCATAGTTTCTTGTACTAACCACAGGAATAATAATTGTACAAAGAATAATTACGAATAAAATAGATGTAGCTATTACATTTGTTCTATTTTTCGAGAATCTAATCATTGCATCTTTGAAATATCCTATTGGTTTTGTTTCGAATTTTTTATCGTATATTTTTGAATCTCTTTGAACAAATTCAAACTTTTCCGGAGGTATTTTATCATATTTATTCATTATCTTCTCGCCCCCATTCTAATTCTAGGGTCTACTAGTCCATATGATAAATCCACTAATAATACTGCGAATAAACCAATTGTTGTATAAAATGCTGTAGATCCTAATATTAAGTTATAATCAAATGCATTTGGTGTAATGGCTCTTAGGAATACACGTCCTGTACCTGGTACACCATAAATTCTTTCAATAATAATTGAACCACTTAATAATCCAACAAATGATCCAATAATTCCTGGTACAAGTGGTACCATAGAATTTCTCATAGCATGTCTAATAACAGCTTGAGTTTTTGTTAATCCTTTTGTTCTTGCAAGTAATAAGAATTCTGAAGTTAATACCTCAGTTAACTCTGCACGAGTAATCCTTGTTAATCCTGCAATAGCTCCAAATGATAAACCAAGTACCGGAAGGATAAGTGTTGCGATTGAATTCCATCCTGTTGCCTGTTTATCTAAGAACTGAGTAGGTAGCCAGCCTAGTTGATAACCAAAGATCATTAATAAGACCGTCATTACAACGAAACTAGGAACCGATATGAATATCATAACTCCAAGTGATATAAGATTATCTTCAACTTTATTTTTTCTAAGAGCAGCAATAATTCCTAAAGTGAACCCGATAGGGATATAGAATAATAAAGCTATAAAATTCAGTTTAAGTGTTATTGGCATTCTTTCTTTTAATACTTCAAATACAGGAGTATTCACTGCTACTTTAGTTGAATATCCAAAGTCAAGAAAAACAATTTCACCTGTTTTAACTTTAGTACCCATTTCAAGTTCATAGCATACATCTTCCTCGTCATTCACTTCACTATAAGAACACTGTTTGTCCCCTTCGTGTGGTAAAATCTTAAATAACCATACAAAATACTGTTCATAAATAGGAACAGGTTCGTATACTTTTATTTCAGAGTCATTTGCATCATAAATGTAACCGCAATTTTGACATCTTACTGTTTGATCGTTGTCTTTAATTCTTTGAACAATAATTGGATCTTTTTCCCATCTTGTTGTCATATATCCATCTGCTACTTGTCTAGCATAATAAATACTCTTAGCATTTTCTTCAGTTGGTGGATATGCTCTAACCGACTTCAGTAATACAAAGTTAAGAGTAAGGATAGTTCCAAGAATTATGAAAATCCAAATTGTTCTTACGATAATGTATCTCAACATAATTTTAGTCGTATAACAAAAATATTTTTGCTATACACTCCTCTCAAAAAATTTTATAAATATTATCTCCTATAATTAACATTATAGTATTTTGATTATCCAATACATACTTTTATTGAACTGTCTTTTATTATTTCACTGAATAGAAAAGATCAGAATACTAGAAGATTAACTTAGGAGTTATTTAACTACATATATATTTATTACAGATATATCTATAACTAATTTTCTCCCTTAATAAATCTAGCTTTTGGTTGTAAAAAACTCCACACTATTAAAACTCTGCATGAAGCCCATTTTATATAATGTTTCACCATTACATTTTAATCATTAGTAAATCTAAAAATTCAAGTAATAAAATAAGCAAATATTTGATTTATTAAACATAAATATTTAATTATTATTAGTTTTTGTACCAATTACTTTAGCACTATATCACTTTAAATAGTACAATCTTTTTTTAATAAACAACAAGCAAACCATCTATAGTGAAGCAAGATGGTTTGCTGTGTTTGTTATTTATTTTTTAATCTTTTGTAAATTTAGTTGTTACTTCTATGGAGTAGCGATAGTTGTAAATTCTACAACAGCGATATTTCCATCATCGAATGTGAATTCAACGAAGTAAGTAGTTTCTGCAACTAATCCAGTTACAGCAACAGCAGCTAAATCAGCGAAGTCTACAGCAGCACCAGCTACAGCAACACCAGCGTCGTCTAATACAACAGCACCAGTTACTACTCTTGCCATATCGTCTACATTAACTGTAAGAACGATTGAAGCAGTTGTATCAGCAGCAGTTACAACACCAGTTGCAGCAGCAGGATTTAACCACCATGGAGCAGCATATGATCCAGATTTAGTTACATCTGAAGCATAGTTA
>UPTN01000576.1_pt1 | contig 18475 bp, 18 predicted proteins | sample 2160111 | NCBI WGS metagenome assembly UPTN01 (sample SAMN06265058, study PRJEB28932) | marine metagenome | isolation source: Columbia River Estuary | place: USA:Columbia River Estuary, USA | collected 2014-05-05
TTACCTGGCCATCGCATTTTGGCCATGGACTGCCTTTTCGGAAGCAATATTACGCGCCAATGGTTCAATTACGGCCAACGGCGCGTTGATTGGCAAGGTGGCTTTCGCCACCGAGCAAATCCCGCTGGCCACGGTCACCGCGACCTTCATCATGCACCTCATTGGGTATCTTGCCGTGTTGGTCGTGCTTCAGGTGACGGGCACAGCTATTCATTGGCTCTACTTGCTGATGGTTATACCGGTTATCGTCTTGATGTGGGTGTTCGCCTGCGCCATTGCCCTTTTCACGAGCGCAATCCAGGTTTTCGTACGCGATGTAGCGCAAATACTGCCACCGCTCATGACCCTGTGGTTTTTCACCACCCCCATTTTGTACAGCTCATCCTACTTGCCTGAGTCGATTCAAACGATTGCACAGTGGAACCCGATGGCGTGGTTTGTTGCCCGTTTGCGTGAATTATTGTTGTTCGGTGACATGAACTTCGGTTTTGTTGCCATCGCCATGGTGGTGTTCATCATGCTGTTCGCCTGGGCCGCGCTGCGTTTTTTCCGGCGCTTCTCCGGTCATTTTGAGGACTTCCTCTAATGGACACGCTGGTCAAAATTGAAGGGGTGTCCAAAATTTATCCGCGTGTGCACAAGCCGCGCGAACGGTTGCAGGCTTTCACGTCACTATTGTTCGGGCGGGAGCCAAAGCACGGTGCTCAGGTGCTGCGCGATATCAACCTGAATGTCGTTCGTGGCCAGTCGCTGGGTATTATCGGCGAAAACGGCGCGGGTAAATCGACACTGCTAAAAGTGCTTACCGGTGTCATTCAACCCACCCACGGCCGCGTGATGGCACATGGCAATATTGCCGCGATGCTAGAGCTAGGGGCCGGCTTTCAGCCCGATTTCAGCGGTATGGATAACGTCCGTATGAAAGCCTCCCTGATGGGCCTGACCAACCAGGAGCTGGAAGACCGGCTTGATGACATTTTGGCTTTTGCGGATATCGGTGAGTACATTCACGAACCGGTAAAGCATTATTCATCCGGCATGGTGGTTCGTTTGGGGTTCGCGGTTATTACCGCCTGCCGTCCAGACCTGTTGATTACCGATGAAGTGTTGGCGGTGGGTGACGAGTCATTCCAGAAAAAATGCATACGTTGGATTCAAAAGTTTCTTGAACAAGGCGGCACATTGCTGCTCGTGTCGCACAGCATGTACGTGGTGCAGAAGCTTTGCCAAAAAGCACTATGGATTCACGATGGCGGCGTTGAGCAATATGGTGATGTGTTCCCCGTAACGCAGGCCTATCTTGCGTGGCACGAGCGACGCAGCGCCAAAGAAAAAGAAACCCGCATCAAGGCAACCGGTGACGGGGCGTATTACCGCATCGAAAAATTCACCCTGGCGGGTATGCAGGATGATCAGTCGCCCGAATTTGAGATGGGTGCAGATCTTGATGTCGAGTTGGACATTTATTCGCCGGACGACCGGCCGCCCGTCGGTGTCGTGGGCGTTGTGAGGGCGGATGGGACACCGGTTTATGGTGTCGTTTCGGACAACGAAGGTGCCGTGCCGATTAAGCTGGCTGAGCAACACTACCGTTTCCGTTTACGGTTTTCCGATATCGGTCTGCTGCCCGGCAGCTACAACCTTCGCGGACACTCCATGGACCCGGAAGGGGTGCGCTTGTTTGATACCCGGGAAATGGTCTTCAAAATAAACGGAAATACCAAAGAGGTCGGTTACATCAGGCTGCCCCATCAGTGGTTGGATTGATGGCCCTTCCACAGATCATTATTCCTGTTTTCAACGCGCCGGATCATATTGAGGCCTGCCTGAAGTCAGTTGAGCGTACAGTGCCCGATGACACCCGCGTACTGCTTATTGATGATGCTTCGACCGACAGCAGTGTGCTGCCGATGCTGCGCGCTTGGAAAGACAGTAAACCGTCCCATCGCCGTTTGATTGTCCAACCAAAAAATCGCGGGTTTGTAGCGACTGCCAATCTCGGCATGCGGTTGGCCAAAAGCGATGTTGTACTGCTCAATTCGGATACTGAGGTCACGCCTGGTTGGCTGGAATGTATTGGCCGGTGTTTGAACTCTGACCCTGCCATTGCCACCGCAACACCCTGGTCCAATAACGGTGAAATTGTTTCCATCCCAACATTTTGCGCCCCCAACCCGGCACCTTTAAATGCCGATGGAGTAGCGCGCGCAATCGCTTCATGTGGCGTCGCCGCCTACCCGGATATACCCACCGCCGTTGGTTTTTGTATGGCCATATCACTACGTGCGATCAACCAGGTGGGCTTGTTTGATGAATTTGCCTTTGGCCTCGGTTATGGTGAAGAGAATGATTTTTGCCGGCGGGCCGAAAAGGCCGGGTTACGAAATGTCGTGTGCGATGATGCTTATGTCGTACACCACGGCGGTGCTTCGTTTGGACCATTGGGGATTAAGCCTGATGAAAACAGCATGAAACGCCTGCTGTCGAAGCATCCGGACTACCAACGCATCGTGGAGGAGTTTATTCGTACCGACCCGTTGGCTGCCCGGCGAGAGGAAATACTGGGTTGCCTTGACCGCGCAGGTGTTGAATTGCGTTAGAATCCATCTGTCTCTGCTGTAGGTGATAAAAATTGACTGGCTCACTTGATTTTACCGGCGAACGATTCACGCCCGAATGCGAGCGTGAAATCTGGTACGAACATTACCATCGCTACGCACTGGCTACGCGCTGGTGCGCCAACAAACGAACGCTGGACGCGGCTTGCGGTGAAGGCTATGGCTCGGCATTGCTGGCCCAATCCGCAACCTCAGTTGAGGGTGTGGACATTTCAGAGCTAGCCATCGCCCATGCCCAAAAGCGCTATGCAGATATCGAAAATCTCGGTTTTCATGTGGCCGACTGCATCGCCTTGCCGTTTGCGGACAATGAGTTTGACCGTGTTGTTTCGTTTGAAACACTCGAGCACCTCGCGGAGCATGACCAGTTGCTCGCGGAGTTCAGACGCGTTCTGAAGCCGGATGGGTGCCTGATTATCTCTTCACCGGATAAGGCGACGTATTCGGACGAAAAAAACGCCGTCAATGAATACCATGTAAAAGAACTCTATCGCGATGAACTGGAAGCGCTGATCGCCACGCATTTTCCGGCCAGTCATTTGCTGGGTCAGAAGCTGATGTTTCATTCAGGCATTTGGTCGATGGACAAACTTGAGTACGTCACCATTGATGAGGTTTCTGTCGATAAGCTCACCACCCCCGCGAGCATTACGCAACCACCCATGTACTTCATCGCGTTATGCGCGGCCCTGCCGGAAAACCTGCCCCCGATCGACGCCCGTCTGTGGTTATTTGATGACCGGGAAGAATCGGTCTACCGGCACTATCACGGTGAAATTCGCCGTAATATGGCCGCCGGAGGCATTATCGCCGGGCTCGAAGAAAAGATTGCAGCGTTAAAGCAGCAAGTCGAGTCACTAACCCCCGCCAAAGCACCCTGGTGGCACCGGTTTACCGGCAAGTCCTGAATTCGCCGTGTCGATAGCGACCATCATCGTCAACTATAACGCGGGTGAAACACTGCAGCGTTGTGTGGGCGCATTGTTGGGCAGCACGGTGCACACGAAGGTCACCGTTGTTGATAATGCTTCAGCGGACGGCAGCGCTGAGAAGTTACGCAGCCTGTATGGCAACCAGTCAAATATTGAATTCCTCTTTAACCCGAGCAATCTTGGTTTCGCGCGGGCGGTAAACGCGGTCGCCAAGCGCGTCGAGACAGACTGGGTTTTAATTTTGAACCCCGATTGTATTCTTGAAAAAAATGCCCTTGAGCGTTTGCGTGAATCCCTGGTGAACGACCCCCAAGCGGGGCTGGCCGCGCCCGCTGTTAGAGATGCGGAAGGGCAGATACAGCGTGCCACGCAACGTCGTTTTCCGGACCCGTGGAAATCCCTGATGACGGTGAGTGGATTGTGGCGTCTGGGTCGGTGGCTTCCTGCTTTTCGTGGTATTGAGATCGATGTTTCAAAGCCAGCAACGGCGGTGGAAGTTAGCGATGCAGTCAGCGGCGCCTGTATGCTGGTTCGGCGCAGTGCCCTGGCGGCGGTCGATTTTTTTGATGAAGGGTACGCGATGCACTGCGAAGACCTGGATCTGATGTATCGATTGAAGCAGCAGGGCTGGCATTGCTTATATGTGCCGCAGGCGGGTTGCGTGCACCAGCAGGGTTTATCCAGTCGTAGCCGGCCCACCTGGGTGCACTTTCAAAAACATCGGGGCATGGCCAGGTTTTTCAAAAAATTCCAGGCCGCATCGACCATTTTCCCCATTCGTATGCTGGTCTATGCCGGCATCTGGCTCAGGTTTGTTATTTTATGGCCATTGGTACTGATCAGACGCTAGCACCACGGGTGCTGCTGATTGGCGCAAGCAGCCAGATTGGTGTGTTCGCTATTGCTCGCCTGGTCAAGGCCGGGTTCAAGGTGTGTGCTGTAAGCCGCAGGGGCAGGCCGGCCAATTACCCTCAGTTCACCCAGGTGGACTGGCTCAATGAGGACCAGGCTCTTAAAGTCGTTCAGGACTGCCAGTACCTGGTTTCAGCCGGTCCCATGGATCTGGCGCAAAAATTTCTGGCCGTTGGTGAGCAATTTAAATCTGCCGTGGTCTTTAGCAGCAGTAGTGTTGAAACCAAGCTGGTGTCGAAGGACAGCAAAGAACGCGCGCTAATCCAGACCATGCTGCGGCTTGAATCCGCGCTGCAGAAATTGGCAGAAAGCAAAAAAATAAAGCTGGTTATTTTGCGGCCGACACTGGTGTACGGTTGTGGTCTGGATACCAATATCAGCCGTCTGGCAGACTGGATTCGCCGTTTTGGCGTTATGCCGGTCAGTGGCCGGGCAGGCGGTTTGCGTCAACCTGTGCATGCCGATGACCTCGCGTCGGTGGCCATGAGTGCCCTGTTGAGTACAGCCGCTTTGCCGAACGTGTTGACAGTGGCCGGTGGAGAAACACTGAGCTACGCGGACATGGTGGGTAAAATATTTACCGCGCTGGGCAAGCCGGTCAGGCTGGCGCGTTTACCGGAGTGGCTTTTTGTACTGTTTGTGAATACCGCAAATGCCCTTAAAGCGGGCGGTGGTATCAATAGCGAGATGGTCAGGCGGCAAGCGGTCGACATGGTGTTTGATGATCATCAAGCCAGGGAGTTGCTCGGTTACAACCCCCGTCTGTTTAATCCGACCAAGGCAGATTTTTCACTGCCCGATTTTGAGTAAAAAGACGCTGGCAAGAACCCTTGCTGAAGAACCCTTGCCAGGCTTTTAAGCGAATTTCCAAATCAGTAAAGCACTCAAGACTGCGTTTTTTCCGCGCAGCAATAGGTTCTTTATATTTTTTTGTACTTCACCCGCTTGGGGTTCAACGCGTCGTCACCAATGCGTCGTTTGAGATCCTGCTCGTATTCTGAGTAGTTGCCTTCAAACCAGGTCACCTGGCTATCGCCTTCAAACGCCAGCATGTGGGTGGCAATGCGGTCGAGGAACCAACGGTCATGCGAAATGACGACCGCGCAGCCCGGGAATTCCAACAGGGCTTCTTCCAGCGCGCGCAGGGTTTCCACATCCAGGTCATTGGTGGGCTCATCGAGTAACAATACATTGCCGCCCGCGCGTATCAATTTTGCGAGGTGAACACGGTTTCTTTCGCCGCCTGACAAGTCTTTGACTCTTTTTTGCTGGTCGGAACCACGGAAATTGAAACGGCTGACATAAGCTCGTGACTGCATCTCAAAGCGGCCGACCGTGATGGTTTCAGCGCCTTCAGAAATCTCTTCCCAAACAGTCTTGTCGCCATCCAGGCTGTCACGACTTTGGTCAACGTAAGCCAGTTCTACCGTAGTTCCGATGGTGATGTTGCCGCTATCTGGTTTTTCGACTCCGGTGAGCATTTTGAACAGGGTGGATTTACCGGCGCCGTTACCGCCGATCACACCCACGATACCGCCGCGCGGCAGGTTGAAACTCAGATCCGAAATCAACAGGTGGTCGCCAAAGCCCTTGCTAATGTGCTCGATCTCGATAACCTGATCACCCAGACGCGGGCCCGGTGGAATATAAATTTCACGTGTTTCGTTTTGTTGCTGGTATTCGCGGCTACTGAGTTCTTCAAAGCGCTGCAACCTGGCTTTGCTCTTGGCGCGCCGTCCTTTCGGGTTGGACCGCACCCACTCCAGTTCTTCGCGAATAGCCCTTAGGTGAGCCTTCTCGCTGCGCTCTTCGTGCTCAAGGCGTTGTTCTTTTTGATCCAGCCATGATGAGTAATTGCCTTTCCACGGTATGCCGTAGCCGCGATCGAGTTCCAGTATCCACTCGGCCGCGTTATCAAGAAAATAACGGTCATGGGTGACGGCGACAACGGTGCCGGAGAACTCGGTTAAAAACCGCTCCAACCAGGCCACCGATTCTGCATCGAGGTGGTTGGTGGGTTCATCGAGTAACAGCATATCCGGGCTGGCAAGCAACAGACGGCACAAGGCGACACGACGTCTTTCACCACCCGACAGGTACTCAACCCGCTGCTCCCAGGGCGGCAGTCGCAATGCATCGGCCGCAATTTCTAGTGTGCGTTCCAGTTCCCAGCCGTTGCTGGCTTCAATTGCGTCCTGCAAATCGGCCTGCTCCTGTAACAGGTTGTTCATCTGCTCGTCGTCCATGTCTTCGCCAAACTTCATGCTGACGTCATCAAACTTCTGTAACAGGTCGCGCACTTCCGAAACACCTTGCTCTACTGTTTCGCGAACCGTCAATGCATTGTCCAGCTCAGGTTCCTGCGGTAAAAAGCCGATGCGAGTTCCCGGTTGTGGGCGCGCTTCGCCATCAAAGTCGGTATCTACACCCGCCATGATTCTCAGTACGGTCGATTTGCCGGCACCGTTAAGCCCGAGTACGCCGATCTTGGCGCCCGGGAAAAAAGACAACGAAATGTCTTTAATGATGGTGCGGTTGGGCGGCACGATCTTGCTCACGCCGATCATGGTGTAAATATACTGAGCCATAGTTTTTCCATTGATAACGTCATTGGCGGACATTAGCGTCAGCCAATCAGCTTGAGGCGGAATTATCCATCATGGGAAGTTCCGATTCCAGCGCGATCGCCCCGGGCTTTGTCCGTTTCGCGTGTCCGGTCACTGGTAATGCTCAAAAATATTATTCTCGGGGGTGAGTTCAATGGCGTAACCAATGGTAGAATTAGTAGTTATACCTTTACTAAACCCACCACAGGATCAGCCATGTTTGACGACAGTTTTGGCATTAAGGAATTTGACACTGAGTTGGCCGCGGCCATTGCCAGTGAAGAGCAACGGCAGGAAGACCATATTGAGCTGATTGCATCAGAGAACTATGTCAGCCCGAGGGTGATGGAAGCCCAGGGTTCGGTCTTGACCAACAAGTATGCCGAAGGCTATCCGGGTCGTCGTTATTACGGTGGTTGTGAGTACGTTGATATTGCCGAGAGACTGGCTCAGGACAGGGTCAAACAGTTGTTTGGCGCCCATTACGCCAATGTGCAGCCGCATTCAGGCTCGCAGGCCAATGCCGCCGCGTTTATGGCGCTAATGTCGCCGGGCGACACATTGCTGGGCATGAATCTGGAGCATGGCGGTCATCTGACCCATGGTTCCAAAGTCAATTTCTCCGGCCGTTTATTCAACGCGGTGCAGTACGGGCTCAACCCGGAAACCGGCATAGTCGATTACGATGAAATGCAGCGTATTGCCACAGAGTGCAAACCGCGCTTGCTGGTGGGCGGGTTTTCGGCTTACTCAAGGGTAATGGATTGGGCCAGGATGCGTGAGATAGCCGATTCGGTTGGCGCGTATTTTCTGGTCGACATGGCCCACGTTGCGGGTTTGGTGGCGGCGGGTGTCTACCCCAGTCCGATGCCGCACGCGCACGTTGTCACTTCCACAACCCATAAAACCCTGCGTGGCCCGAGGGGCGGCATTATCCTCGCGCAGGAAAACGCAGAGATTGAGAAAAAATTGAATTCGCTGGTGTTCCCCGGCACTCAGGGCGGTCCATTGATGCACGTGATTGCCGCCAAGGCGGTGGCCTTCAAAGAAGCGCTGGAGCCTGGTTTTACCCAGTACCAGGAGCAGGTTGTAGTCAATGCCAGGGCAATGGCCAAAGTCATGATAGAACGGGGTTACCGGATCGTTTCCGGCGGCACCGACAACCACTTGTTTTTGGTGGACCTGATTGGTCGTGAATATACCGGCAAGGATGCGGAAGAAGCATTGGGCCGCGCGTTTATTACGGTCAACAAAAATACCGTACCCGGTGAGCCGCGTTCGCCGTTTGTCACCAGCGGCTTGCGGCTGGGAACCCCGGCTGTGACCACGCGCGGGTTTAACGAGAATGACTGCACCCAGCTTGCGGGTATCATCTGTGACGTGCTTGATAACGTCGGTGATGCCGCTGTTGAGGCAGCCGCGCTGAAAGCGGCGACAGCTTTGTGTCGTCAGCATCCCGTCTACCCACGCTGAGCAACGATCATGTGGTGTCCGTTTTGTAATCACGATGATACCCGGGTGGTGGACTCCCGGGTAACGGGCGACGGTATGCAAATCAGGCGCAGACGCGAATGTGGCAGTTGCGGCTCGCGGTTCAATACCTTTGAGGCGCCGGAGTTGGTCGCGCCCAGAGTGATTAAAGCCGGCGGAATTCGTGAGAATTTTTCAGAAGACAAGTTACGCAACGGCATGCTCAGGGCGTTGGAAAAAAGGCCGGTAGAGACCCGTGAAGTGGAGCGCTCTATTCGCGCCTTGCTGAGAGAAATTCGCAGTGTGGAGGAAGTGGAAATTCCAAGCAGCCTGATAGGCGAGTGGGTGATGCGTGAGCTCAGCCAGTTGGATCAGGTCGCCTATGTCCGCTTCGCTTCTGTTTATCGCAGGTTTGAGGATGTGCAGGCCTTCCGTGACGAAATTGAAAGGCTGGAGACCGAGAACCCGGGCGGTCTTGATGAAAGACAAATATCTTTGTTGGCAAATCGCAACAAGGACGCGCGGCGGAAGAAATGAACTTCACTGCGTTTGATCACCAATGCATGGCCACTGCCTTGCAACTGGCCCGTCTGGGGCTCAAAACGACCCACCCTAACCCACGTGTCGGGTGTCTCATTGCGGTTAACGGTGAGGTGGTTGGAAGCGGTTGGCATAAAAAGGCCGGTGAAGGTCATGCCGAAATCAATGCATTGCTTGACGCCGGTGACAAAGCTGCGGGCGGCACGGCTTATGTGACACTTGAGCCCTGTAGCCACAGCGGTCGAACACCGCCGTGTGTAGACGCGCTGATCAATGCGAAAATTGCGCGCGTTGTTTGCGCCATGAAAGACCCTAACCCCGCTGTTAATGGCGGGGGTATACAAAAGCTGCAGCAGGCGGGTATTGAAGTACAAAGCGGTCTGATGACAGCGGAGGCTGAAGAGTTGAACGCGGGGTTCCTGATGCGTATGCGTCAGCAGCGCCCCTGGGTGCGGGTTAAATTGGCGCAAAGCATGGATGGTCATGTGGCGTTGGCAAATGGCAGCCGTCCGTGGATAAGCGGCCCCCAGGCACGCGCCGATGTGCAGGACTGGCGCGCGCGGTCCGATGTTATTTTGACCGGGGTCGGCACGGTCTTGGCAGACAACCCGTCGTTGAATGTTAGAAACAATGACAACGCGAGACAGCCGTTGCGGGTCATTGTAGACAGTCACTGGCGCACACCGGCCAACGCGGGGCTGTTAAGTTTGCCCGGCGCAGTGTTGATCGCTGGTTTGCGTGATGTGCCTGTTCCCGCCGAATTGGCAGGCTCGGTTGCAGAATGTATGCCTTTTGCTGCGGAAGATGGGCGTGTAAGTCTGCCGGCGGTATTAAGTGAACTGGGCAAACGTGGTTTGAACGAAATACAGGTTGAGGCGGGCGCGACGCTATGTGGTGCCTTGGTTCACCAGGGATTAGTAGATGAGGTGCTTATTTATCAGGCACCGATCATTTTGGGCGGTGCCGCAGTGAGCCCTTTTGCGACACCGCGACTTGATAATATGGAAGATCGCGTCCATTTGAAATGGATTGACTCAAGAAGAATTGGCCAGGACCTGCGTTTACGGTTAAAGCCGGTTTACAGGAAGGATTAATGTTTACAGGAATAGTAGCAGCCACTGGCAAGTTGCAAACCCGCGAATCACACAATGGCGATCTGCGCATACGGTTCGACGTGCCGCCTGAGTTGATGGTGGGTTGTGCCATCGGCGACAGCATCAGCACCTCAGGCGTTTGTTTAACCATGCTTGACCCTGATGAAACGGGCTTTAGCGCCGACTTGTCCGCGGAGACACTTGATAAAACCAGTCTTGGTGACAGGCGCCCCGGCGACAGCGTTAACCTGGAACTTGCCATGAGAGCCTCCGACCGTCTTGGCGGACACCTGGTTTCCGGGCATGTTGATGGTCTCGCCACGCTGCTGTCGCGCACAGCAGACGCCCGTTCAGAGCGGTTTCTGTTTGAAACAGACCGCAGCCTGGCCCGGTATATCGCCCCCAAAGGGTCGGCTTGTCTGGATGGTGTTAGCCTGACTGTCAATGATGTGGACGATAATCGTTTTTCGATTTGTATCATTCCTCACACGCTCACAGTCACTACCCTCGGCGACCTGGCGGTCGGCGGAAAAGTAAACTTGGAGGTCGATCTGATAGCTCGCTATCTGGACCGCCTGAATCAATATGGCCATTCAAACGATACCGGCACAAAGTTAGGTTAAAAGGAAAATAATAAATGAAACTTAATACTATCCCGGAGCTTATTGAAGATGTCCGCGCGGGCCGCATGATCGTACTGATCGATGATGAGGACCGGGAAAACGAGGGCGATCTGGTCATGGCAGCATCCATGGTTCGCCCCGAAGACATTAACTTTATGGCCCACAACGGTCGTGGCCTGATTTGTATGCCCATTACGCGTGAGCGCTGTGAGCAACTCAACTTATTGCTCATGGTCAACAAGAATGAAGCCAGGTTCGCGACCAATTTCACAGTTTCTATTGAAGCTGCTGAAGGCATTACCACGGGTATTTCTGCTTACGACAGGGCGCACACCATTCGCACCGCTGCACGGCCGGACGCGGGGCCGACGAATATTTCGCAGCCGGGCCACGTGTTTCCCTTGATGGCCCAGGCTGGCGGTGTATTGACGCGTGCCGGCCACACCGAAGCCAGTGTTGATCTGGCAATGCTCGCGGGGCTTGAGCCCGCCGCAGTTCTGGTTGAGATTCTCAACGAAGACGGCACCATGGCGCGGCGTCCGCAACTGGAGGTCTACGCGAAAAAGCACAACCTCAAAATTGGAACCATCGCCGACCTGATCCGTTATCGTCTGGAGACTGAGCATTCGATTGAATGCGTGTCCAGCCACGAAGTTGACACCGATTATGGTCCTTTCAAGCTGATGACCTACCGCGACAGCATCGATGATAATCTTCACCTGGCCATGCTCAAAGGCGAAGTCGTTGCAGACGAGCCCATGCTGGTGCGGGTGCATGTGCAAAATGCGCTGAGTGATGTTCTGGGTATTCATCGTGATGACTTTGGACTGCCGCTGCGCCTGGCCATGGCCAGGATTGAGCGCGAAGGCAAGGGCATGGTGCTGGTGTTGGGTGGTCATGAAGACGATGAAGGTCTTCTTCGCCGTATTCAAAAAGAGCCTGAGCCAAGCGTGCTGCGTAGCGGCGACAGCCGGGAATCCAGCGAGCTAAGAACTTATGGTATCGGCGCGCAGATTATCCATGACATGGGTATCCGCAAAATGCGGGTTCTCAGCGCTCCCAAACGCATGACTGGTATTGCCGGTTTTGGATTGGAAGTCGTCGAATACGTTGAAAGTGAACCGGGCTTTGACGAAGCTCATGAGGAGAGCTCAATATGAGTGAATATTCTCTGGAAATGCCGCAACGCGCATGCAATATTGCCGTAGTAGCCAGCGAGTTTAACCACTTTATTGTGCAGCAATTGGTGGACGGGGCCTACGATGCGTTGGGCAGAAATGGCGTTTCTGAACAGAATATTACCCTCGTTTGGGTTCCAGGCGCCTACGAACTGCCGCTGGCCGCGGACGCGCTGGCCACCAGTGCTCGTTACGACGCAATTATTGCGCTGGGTGCTGTTATCCGCGGCGGCACGCCGCATTTTGATTATGTTGCCGGCGAATGTAGTCGGGGCATTGCTCAGGTAGGCCTCATGCACAGCTTGCCGGTGATCTTTGGTGTGTTGACCACAGATGATGTTGACCAGGCACTTGAGCGTGCCGGGTCCGGCGCGGGCAACAAGGGTTTTGATACAGCGGTTGCCGCGTTGCAAATGATTTCGCTAATGGATCGATTAAGTGAAGCATAAAACCGAAAACAAGTTTGAATTCCGTCGCCGCGCCCGTCGCCGCGCCTTGCAGGCTTTGTACCAGTGGCACCTGACAGGTCAGGACGTGGGCGAAATTCTCGCCCAGTTTCGTGAGGAGCAGGATTTCAGCAACGTTGATACCGAGCTTTTTGCCACGCTGGTTCGAAAAATCAGCGTCGGTCAGGCAGAGATTGACGAAAATATCGCCCCCTACATTGAGCGCCCGTTAAAGCAACTGGATGTCATTGAGCACATCATTTTGAGTATTGGTGTGTACGAACTGATGCACAGCATCGAGGTTCCCCATCAGGTGGTCATTGACGAGGCGATCAACCTCGCGAAGCAGTTTGGCGCGGAGCAGGGTCACAGTTTTATCAATGGCGCTCTCGACAAGGCTGCAAAAGTATTGCGGGATCCCGCGACCATATTGCCATTTAACCAGGCGTAACGGGGTGAAGGAGTTTCAGCTGATTCGGCAGATTCAGCAGGAGATGTCCGTTGCTTCTAGCGGTGATTCTGATGACGGGGTCAGACTCGGAATCGGTGACGATGCCGCTGTACTTGAGTTGCCGGCCGGGCGCCATCTCGTCGCCGCCACCGATACCTTAAATGCTGGTACCCATTTCCCTGAAGACACCTCCGCTGCCGATATTGGCCACAAGTGCCTGGCCGTTAACTTGAGTGACCTGGCTGCAATGGGTGCTGTGCCCCACTGGGCATTGTTGTCGCTTTCATTACCGCAGGCTGACCCCGAATGGGTAAGGTCATTCATCACTGGGTTTAAGTCACTTGCGCAGGCGCACGGTGTTGCCCTGGTGGGTGGTGATACCACCAGTGGCCCGTTGTCGGTGTGTTTAACCGCGCTGGGCTCGATTGAGCCGGGTGGCCAGTTGACACGTGACGGCGCAAAGCCTGGCGATCTGCTGGTCGTGTCCGGCACCGTTGGCGGTGCCGCCCGTACACTTGACCTGTTGCAGGCTGGTGAGTCCGGCGCTAACCGGCAATTGCTCGACAGACCGCAACCCCGGGTTAAACTCGGACAAGCGCTGGTGGGTTTTGCCAACGCCTGTATTGATGTTTCAGATGGGGTGCTGGCCGACCTTGGTCATATTCTGGAGCTCTCCCGATGCGGCGCGCAGGTAATGGTCGAAAATTTGCCGCAACCAACGTTGCTCAATGGGCTCGAAGACCATCTCAAATGGCGTTACCAGTTATCCGGCGGCGATGACTACGAATTACTTTTTACCCTGCCGAGGCAGCACGAAGCGTTGCTTGCGACCTGGAGTGATGAGTTGGCTGTCAGGCTGAGCGTTATCGGTGAAATTGAGGCGGGCGAGGGTGTCCGGTGTATCGGTCCGGGTGGCGTCCCCTACGATCCGCAACGAACCGGTTTCGAGCACTTTGGGCAGTAACCATGCATCGGGATGAAAAAAAACAGCCAGCGCTTGACCGGGCACTTCTAAACAAAGTCGCCTTGCGTTCCCCTGACGGCTTGCTGGCCTTTGGGTTTGGGTCGGGTTTGTCGCCGTTCGCGCCCGGTACCATGGGCACGTTGATAGCCATACCTTTTGTTTTTGCGTTGAAAGGGCTCGAAGCACCCGCTTTCTGGGTGACCCTGTTTCTGTTGTTCTGGCTGGGTGTGTATGTATGTGATCGTGTCAGCCAAAAATTAGGTGTGCATGACCATGGCGGTATTGTCTGGGATGAGATGGTCGGCTATTGGCTTTCCATTGCTTTTGTGCCGCTGCAGTGGCATTGGCTGTTAGCGGCTTTCGTATTGTTCCGGTTTTTCGATATTGTCAAACCCTGGCCGATCCGTGAACTAGACAAAAAAGTCCGCGGCGGTTTTGGCATCATGATTGATGACATCCTCGCCGCGGTATTTACGATTGTCTGCCTGGCGTTATTACAACGCTTCTGGTGAAAGTATCGCCGGCTTACAGGGCCGCCAAACGCCGCTAGTCTGTGTAATCAAATATCTTGACGACTTTTTCTACACCACCGATATTACGCACAATTTCTGCGATCGCGTCACCTTCTTTACGGGTAACAAGACCCATCAGGTAAACCGTATTCAGCGAACTGATAACCTTGATCCGTGAAGCGTCATTTCCCGGCAGTGGGTTCTTTTTGATCAGTACCGACTTCACCTTGGTAGTGAGCCATGAATTATCCAGTTTGCCGCCGAAATCAGCCCGGCTGCCTATCTTGAGATCATTGATCACGCGTTTTGTCAGGCGGGGTTTTTCGGCCAGTTTGGTTGCCAGTGCCTTGTTTTCTGCCGATACCGTTTCACCCGCCAGCAATACAACGCCTTCGTGGACTTCGACCTTGATGTGGTCATTGTCGCTGAAGCTAGGGTCGGAGTAGATGTTGTCAATGACGCTGTACTCAAGTGACTGGTCGTTCAATACCGTTCCGGTAGTGCGCCGTTCGTGGTTGCTGCACGCAGACAAAACGAGCGTTGTTGCCAAAACAGCCAGTACCAATGCTTTTGGTAGCGTGGCATTGCGTTGTTTTATATGGTTGTCAGGGTTGTTGGGTGTGCTGCGCATTTTCTTATCCTATGGTTGAATAGAAGGCATTCGTGATCCAGTTGATGCCGTGGTCGTTTTTTCCCGGGTCTATCGATATGACGTCAAACCGACAAAATTGTTCAGCCCTGTGAGGGTTGTTGGCAAGAAACCATCCTGCGGTTCGTGAAATTTTATCCTGTTTTTGAAGTGTAACCGCATCAGCGCCGCTGCCATGCTGGTTACTGTTGCGAAATTTTACTTCTACAAACACAACGGTCTTTTCGTCCTCCATAATCAGGTCAATTTCACCAAACCGACTGGCATAGTTTCTTTGAAGTAACTTGAGGCCGTGGGTGCACAAGTAGTTCTCGGCGATTTTTTCCCATGCTGCCCCCGACAACCTGCTGTTTGCGCTTTTGCGATTGTTCAGTAAGTGCTTGGCCATTGAAACGGAATTGGCTTGCCGGAAGAGAATTTTGCCCACGCAGGTTTTCTTGAAACACTGCCGTCTGATTGCAGTTGCAAAGTACCAGTGTCACCGGCAACCGACAGGTCGGGGTCTTTTTGCAAAAGGGGAAGCCACGGTAACAGGTGCCACGCGTCCAGACCCAGTGCGTAGAGATTGCCAAGTGCGCCGCCCCGGATGCTCTCGAATGGCAGGTTGCTTGTGTTCTCGTTTTTCAGTTGCCAGGGTGCCGTGGGAAACATGACGCCGTTGAGGTCCTGGTCCGCGGCCCGGTTCACCTTGCCGCTGAAAATGCGGTTCATGGCATACACGGGAACGTCGCCGGTATCGTGAAAACGCAATAATGGTTTGAGCGCACGGCCTTCTGCCGGGCTTGCGCCCATGAATATGAAGTCAAAGTCATCACGCCGGGTGGGTTCAAAAGTCAGGTTTCGGTTCAGTCGAAATTGCAGATCCGCTTTGCGTTGATTGCTTTCGTCTATTTTCAGAACGTGCGTCAACATGGCGCTGTGGTCGCTGGTCGTACCGCTAAAGTGTCTGGTGTCCACAACGTGACCGCCGCCTTGTTCAAAGGTGGCGGCGAATGCAGTTTCAACACGCAGACCCCAGGCACTGTCCGGAACGATGATAATCGCTTGCTTCTGGTCTTGTGCCAAAGCGTTGCTGGCAATTGCCGCAGCATCTTCGGTCTGTGAAAGCGTCAGACTGTTCAGCCTGAAAACACGCGGGGTATTGTTGGCCGGTTGGTTTAGCAGCAGCACCGGAATACTGGAATCTGCCATGATGCTCAGTGCGCGCGTTGATTCGATGTGCAAGGGACCAATGAACTGGGTCGCGCCATCCTCTTTGGCTTGCTGGTAAGCGGCCATGGCAGATTCAGCGGTGTCCCCGCTTGCGTAAAAACGAATGCTGGATTGATCCGGTTGATCAAGATACGCGCTCATGATGCCGTCACGAATAGCCTTTGCTGCCGATGCAAGGCTTCCTTCGACAGGCAGTAGAACCGCCACCTGGGAAGGTGTCGGATACATGCTTTTGTACTGTGCGAGTAAGTCGAGAAAGTCGGCTTCGGTAACGATGTGGTCGGTATGGCCGCGCACCCATTTTTGAGCGGCTGTTGTCACCGGGCTTCTATCGACCAGTACTTTGCGTGCCTGTAGCGTCAACTGGAGCCACCCGGTAAATGCGGCGTCGTATAGCTGGCTGTCAATCATGGTGATGAGCTGACCGGAAGATACGAACTCTAGTGAGCGCAGAATTTCCAGCGCAACATCCGGCTGATAGATAACCATGCTATCGGAAAGCGCCATCGCCGCCTTCAGGCTGCGGTTATATGATTCCGTTTGAAGGCCGTACGGGCGGCCTCGCCCCTTACTCTCGTCAATAACCGCCTGAGGCGACGTTGCCGGTGTTGCGGATGGCCCGCGAACCGGTGTTGTGGGCGCTGTACTGCATGCATTAAGCACAGCCAGAAAGGCAATTGACAATACGAATGGGTAAAAGCGTAAGATCATAGGATTTTTACAAAGTTAATCGCCCCGGAATGATAACCTATATGTATGGTCTGCAAACAAGGCCGACCCTCATTTTATAACTTTAGCATTATTGAGAGCGCTGTTATGTCGCAAGCTGGACTGTATGTTGTAGCAACTCCCATCGGAAACCTGGAGGATATTTCCTACCGCGCTGTCCGGGTTCTGTCCGAGGTCAATCTGATTGCGGCTGAAGATACGCGTCATTCCCGTGTGTTGTTATCGCATTACAACATCAGTACGGCAACACTAGCCCTTCACGAATATAACGAAGAGCAGGTTGAAGGCCGAATTCTGGCCCGCATTGCCAATGGCGAAGCTGTCGCGCTAATTTCTGATGCCGGCACACCTTTAATATCGGACCCGGGTTACCGGCTTGTGCGTGCCGCACGGGAGGCAGGTTTGCCGGTATTCTCCGTGCCCGGCCCCAGTGCTGTCACAGCAGCGCTGTCTGTTGCGGGTCTGCCGCCCGACCGTTTTACGTTTGAAGGTTTTTTGCCGGCCAAGGAAGCGGCTAGAAAAAAGAAGCTTGAAGCACTGTCTCATGAAACACGCACGCTTGTTTTTTATGAGTCCAGTCACCGCATTGAGGCTTCAATCCGCAACATGTCAGAAATTTTTGGCGAGCAACGCATGGCTGCTGTTTGCCGGGAGCTAACCAAAAAATTTGAGACGGTTTTAAGAGCGCCGCTTGCCGACGTTACAGGCATGCTGTCGGCAGACAAAAACCAGACGCGCGGAGAATTTGTAATTATTGTAAATGGGCACGAAGGTAGTGAAGACGAAGCCTTGTCCAGTGCGCACAAAATGGCGCTGGCACTGTTAGAGTTTCTGCCGGCGTCTCAGGCGGCGCGGGTTGCTGCCAAGTTGAACGACGTGCAGAGAAGAAAGGTTTACCAGTTGCTCGAGGACTGAAGTTCGCGCTTCGCACCCATCCGGCAATTCTTGCCCGGGTGCCAGTCAGGTTGAAAACACTATCAATGCGATTCCGGGTAGAGGACAATAGTCACGGGAGTCGGCCAGGCAATCGCGCTTTCGCTGTAAGGCGGAAGGGAGGAAAGTCCGGGCTCCACAGGGCAGGGTGCCAGGTAATTCCTGGGGGGCGTGAGCCTACGGAAAGTGCAGCAGAAAATAAACCGCCTGCGTTACTGGCAACAGTGGGGCAGGTAAGGGTGAAATGGTGCGGTAAGAGCGCACCGCGCAACTGGTAACAGCTTGTGGCATGGTAAACCCCACCTGGAGCAAGACCAAATAGGAAGATTATATCGCTGCCCGCGATGTCTTCGGGTAGGTTGCTTGAGGGTACTGGTGACAGTAGACCCAGATGAATGATTGCCTACGACAGAACCCGGCTTATCGGCCGACTCCCACTTCATTAGCCTTAACTGTTCATACCTATCAATCGCCTCTGGCTGGTTCAGGGGTGCATATCTCTGCGTGGCTATTTGTTGCTGTTTGCGGTGGCTGTTTACGACCATTTAGCACTGTCAAAAACAGGCATCGACACAACATGTAGGATGGTTTCAGATTGTCGGCACA
>UPTN01000578.1_pt1 | contig 18362 bp, 16 predicted proteins | sample 2160111 | NCBI WGS metagenome assembly UPTN01 (sample SAMN06265058, study PRJEB28932) | marine metagenome | isolation source: Columbia River Estuary | place: USA:Columbia River Estuary, USA | collected 2014-05-05
AAAAATTAATGATTTCGAATGGCTTGAAGAGCAGTTTAACCTATTAAATCAATTAGCTTAAAAACAGTTTTAAGTTTTTCTTGATTAGTTTTACTACGAAGTGTATTTGCTAGACCCTGATGCAGCGGCTTTGGCCATTTACCAAAACTTACCCACGCATATCCATCATGCTCGTCGTTTAATATAGGAATAAATTCTTTTTCTATAACACAGAGATATGTATGAAAGCTAAAATGCTCGTCATTACTTATAAATGTTTCAAGGGGAATTGTTTTCTTAATTTCAGGAAGCGCACCAATTTCCTCTTGGATTTCTCTGCGCAATCCTTCCCAAGGTGTTTCGGTATCTTCGTTAGTACCACCAACAAGTCCCCAAACGTTATTTTGTTTACTTTGTGTTCTGTGTAGCAGCAAAAATCTGCTTGTGTCTAGGGTATAAAATAGAGCACCGGAACATACAATCTTCTTCTTCATACAAGTAATTAGTTGTCTAGGTATAGCATCCAGGTTCCTCCTGAATATTCACCCTCGTAAGACTTAGCCCATCCAGCAGCGCCCCACTTATATTGTATTCCTGTATTTAGATTACTAGTATAAATTATTTCGTTCTCGTTTTCGCTTGCATCAAAAACAATGTGCCAGCGACTTCCGTCCCATTCTACAATATCATTTTCGTCCGCTACAAAATCACTGTTGTCGAGATTTTTCCATCCATCTGCACCGTCTGTGTTTATGTTAGCACCAATATTATCAAGCATTAGAAGTCTTAGTCCGGGCGCAAGGCGCTCTTGCGGGTTCCATCGTAACGGATCAATAATGTAATCAATTGTTGTCCAGCTATTGGCATTTCTTGCAGGACCTTCAATAACAGTATTTGATGGTAGAGTATCAGTATCCCAATTAATATTTAAAATAGTTTCGTCTTGGCTATCAATTGTAATATATCCAATAACAGAAGAACTAGCTTCTTGTGATTGCAATCTAATTTGGCTAACACCTGCTATGTATGTTCCTGGATATGCACTAATAATAGATCTCCAATTAACTTTTCCAGTAGCGTTATCTTTTACAATTTGAGCAGCATTGTTTAACACATAAATGCCATAGTCTTGATATGTATTGCTCCATGTAATGCGGGTACCGTTACTGTCAATTTCTCTTGTAGTTTCGATGTTAAGTTCGCCATCGCCAACATTTGGAAATACGCCTTTATCAACTGTTGGTGCTTCATCGCCGTCACCAATTGTTGTATTTTCTTGAAACGTAAAGTCGTTGCCTAGACCTAGGTCTAAATCAATTGTGCCAGTATCTTCGTTGAATATATTTGTAATAATATTAGTAATAATTCCAAGACGCTTGACTTTAGCTGGCGGCGAAATCCAAATTGGTGTACTAAAGTTTAAAGTAGCAACATCAATTTCGCTTTCTGTTACGACAGGAATTGTTCTATTACTAAACTCAACTCTATCTAAGTTTACAACACTTAAACTTGTCCAGTCAATGTAGTTGTCAGTTGTTTGTATTTCTAAACTTGGATTAAATAACATTAAAATTTGCTCTAGTATTTGCAGTTTTTGATCAGTGTTGCTAGTCCAAATATCCACATTTAACGTCATCTGATATGGAGTTGGCATTAGTCTTTCAACAGTGTAATTCTTGCCTTCCATGTTAAGGTATTCATTGCCGTCAACGTCAAATGCTCTTTCTCTTATATTAACTTTGCTTACAAAACTTGAATCACTGGTTCTATTTCTGTCAATGTCCAAACCAGTAATATACACGCTCATACGAGGAACACTGATCAGTTTGTTTTCGCTATTCTCTTTAATAATAGATGCAACTTGACGAGTCATGTCGCCGTACATAACAGGTATCTGTTTTGTTACACCAGCTGAATTAGCCCAACTGAAATTACTCATCAAGCGTATTACTTGAGTGATATATCTTTTAACTTGTCCGTCATAAAAATGCTGCATTAATTATCCGCCTTTGGCCTTAGTGCCTTTGATAGACTTTGTCTTTCTTCGATGTCATCACCGCCAATGTTATTTACATTAGTATTGTTAATGAATGTAGCTTTTTGTGTAGCTCTATCATCGGTATTTGTAAGAGTGTGTCTTACGTTATCTTCTATTTTCAACCAACGACTCCCGTCATATCTAAATAATCTGTTTGGCATAAAATCTGTACGAAGGAAGAAATCTCCCTCGGCGGATTCTGCTGGAAATTGAAGTCCTAAGCCAAAGTACTCGCCATTTGGCGGCAGACCGTCGCCTAATAAGTATCCGCAATAACCTGTTCGTTCTGGTGACATAGCAACACGATCTGCTAGTATACTAGAACTAACATCAATGTTAGTCGAATCAACTGTAACTAATTCTGGATTGCCGTTTTCGTCAACTTGCAATGTATAGAAATGGCTTGTGTCGTAGCCACTTAATCTAGCATCTGCTTCGGCTTGTCCGATAATAGCACTGTTGATTTGCATGTCAGTTTCGTAAGTGCTTAAAATATCACCAATAGTTTGATCAGTGCCTTCGCCTGCTGGCAATCCAAGAATGTCTTCGTATTCCTGACTAGCAGTGATCTGCTTCAACTTTAATCTATATAAATGCGGGTACCATGTTTGTGTAAAGCCCTCGCTTGCTCTTGTAACTTCCTCAACAACAAAGAATCTCTTTAATGCAAATGAATAATCATTTAAGGCATATTCATCAATTAAGTGCGGAAGCTCGAGTACATCACCTGCCATAATTTTTCTACCAAGTGTCTTTACTGAACTGTTAATGTGAATAGTCATAAAGATGATGTCATTGCTTAGAAATAATCCAAATTGGCTTAGATTAAAATCGTTGTCGGTGATGTTGTACACGCCTCGAATAACGTGTATATCAGTATCGTACTTTCTATCTCTATTTTCTAGGAAAATAAAGTCTTGAATATTTAAAGGGTCATCAACATCGTAGGTAGGTGTACCCGGAGATGCTTCTCCTGTTTCTGGATTTTTTGGACCTAGGTACTTGTAAACAAGCAAGTCGGTTCCGCCCACAGAAAATTGTTCATAGATAATTCTATCTAGAAATTCGTAATCTTTACTTTTGTATGGTCTATATAAACTGAGTCTCGGCATACACATATTTATCGTATAAATACAATAGGAGACAACCATGCCAGAAAATGATTTAGTAACACAAAAACAAGAAATATTTGATTATGTAAAGGCCTTCCTTGGAGGAGGCATGGTGGATGTTGAATTAGATCCAATCCATTACGAAACTGCTTTAACCAAAGCATTAACACGTTACAGACAGCGATCAGATCACAGTGTTGAAGAAGCATATGTTTCATTAAAGTTAATTAAGGATCAAAACGATTATATACTTCCTGCAGAGATCATGGAAGTTAGACAGCTCTTTAGACGCAGTGTAGGCGGTCGTAGCGGCGGCGGAGACGGCAGTAGCATGTTCGACCCGTTTAACTTAGCTTACACTAACACATACCTGCTTGCAGGCACCGGACTTGGCGGGCTTGCAACATACGAATTGTTCTCACAAAGACAAGAACTAAACGCTCGCATGTTTGGTAGCTTTATTGAATTTACATGGAATAACACAACTAAAAAATTAACGGTATTGCAACGTCCGCGCGGCAGTGAACAAGATGTTCTTATGTTTGTTTATATGCACAGACCAGACGGACAATTATTTCAAGATTATCTTGCCAAGCAGTGGATTAAAGATTATACACTTGCAGGTTGCAAATATATGCTAGGCGAAGCACGTAGTAAATTCCCGACTATTGCTGGCCCACAAGGCGGCACTGCACTTAATGGAGATTCATTAAAAGCAGAAGCACAAGCCGAAATGGAAAAGCTAGAAGCAGAAGTAGCATTGGCAGTTTCCGGCGGAACTGGATACGGCTTTTTAATCGGATAATGGTTGACAAAAAAGCATAAATCCTTTATTATAATAAAAAAGGATTATTAATATTGTTTAAAAGATTGAAGAGCAAGTTTACGCCACCTGCAGAGTTACCTAAGTTACTAGTTATTGGACACGGTCGTCACGGCAAAGATACTGTCTGTGAAATTTTAAGAGACGAATACAATTTTAGCTTTGAAAGTAGCAGTCAGTTTTGCAGCAAACTTTTTATATTTGATCAGTTAAAGGAAAAGTATGGATACGCTAATGAAATTGAATGTTATGCTGACAGGCATAACCACAGAGCAGAATGGTATGATGCTATCTGCGCTTATAATGTTCCTAATGCAGCTCTTCTAGGAACAAACATTTTTAAAGAACATAATATTTACTGCGGACTTAGAAACAAAAAAGAATTCTTTGCTATGAAAAATGCAGGAGTGTTTGATTATGCAATCTGGGTTGATCGCAGCGAACATCTTCCATTAGAGCCAAGATCGAGCATGACAATTGAGCAATGGATGACAGATTATACCATTGATAATAATGGCTCTCTTGAAGATTTAAAATTCAATGTTAAACAATTTATAGATTCTAAGCTGAACTTCAATCGCGCTATATGGCTTTAACTGCTAGTTTAATGGGCTAAAAACCGTATTTTTTTCGACGATCTGCTAAATAATAGTAACAACAGATCCATAAGGAGAAAATACGATGGCATTGGTATCACCAGGTGTACAGGTTTCAGTTATTGACGAGAGTTTTTACACTCCGGCTGAGCCAGGTACTACCCCACTAATTTTTGTAGCAACAAAAGAGAATAAAGCAAATCCGAGCGGCACAGGTATTGCGCCCGGAACACTAGCAGCAAACGCTGAAAAGATTTACCTGTTAAGTTCACAACGTGAATTGGCAGAAACTTTTGGCGACCCGCTATTTTACACAGACTCAAACAACAATCCGATACACGGTGGCGAGCAAAACGAATACGGACTGCAAGCTGCATATTCATTCCTGGGTGTGTCAAACCGAGCATATGTAGTAAGAGCTAACATTGATCTTGCTGCACTAGATGCAAGCGCAGACGAAACTGCTGGTAAAGCAGCAAACGGCGCTTACTGGTTTGATACAAATGACACACTTTACGGAATCTTTGAATGGAATAATGCCGCTGCAACAGCAACTAATGGGCAAAGCTTTTCAAACAAGACTCCAATTGTTATTACTGATACTACAAAAGTTGTTAACTTTGTTGGTGAAGATTATACACCAAAAGGTAGCATAGGTGCTGTTGGCGATTACGCTGTTGTTGCTGTTACAAACGCAAACCGTTTTTGGCACAAAAACGACGACGGTATTTGGGTAGAAGTTGGCTCAACTGCATGGGTTGGAAGTATTCCAACAACCATTGGTACAACTAACTTTAGTGCAGCAATTGATGCTGAATCGATTATTTTTAATACAGGTGCAGGCGCCGTAACCGTTACTGCATCAGGAACAGTTGCAGCAGATTTTGTTACAGCTATTAATAACGCAGCAATCGACGGTGTTTCGGCAGAAATTCTTGAGAGCAGACTGGTACTATATTATGACGGCACAGGCGCATTTGATTATATTCAAATTAGTGGCGATGCTGGACAACTAGGCGCAGTTGGTCTTACAGCTGGAAGTTATTACTCTCCAAAATTAGAAATTGCACCTCACACAAGTGTACCGGCATATAAAATTGGCGACGTTGCAAGCGGCCGTCCAACAGGCAGTTTGTGGATTAAAACTACTACACCAAACGTTGGTGCAAATTGGAACGTTAAAGTTTATAATTCGTCAACCGATTCATGGACACTTCAATCAGCACCAATTTATGCAACTAACCATGCAGCATTATTTGGTCTAGATGCTACAGGCGGCGGATCAAGTCTTCCAGAAGGTTCTTTGTATGTTCAAAGCAACTCAACTGAAGCACCGAGCAAATTGGCTACGTTTAAGATTTTCCGTAAGGGTGGTACAGGTGCAGTAACAATTACAAGTGCTATTGTTGCTGTTTCCGGCGGCCCAGCAGGCGGCACATATTCATTCTCAATTAGTGAGAGTCTAGTTGGAAGTGCTGCATTAAGTGCAGCTTCGATTATTACAGTTACAACACTAGGTGATGCAACAGATGCAGAAGTAATTGCAAGTGCAATTAACGCAGCCGGTCTTACAAACGTAAGTTCAAGCGTTGACGCACAAAACAGAATTACTATTTCACATGCACTTGGCGGCGAAATTCGTATCGACGATACTGCTGGTGCTAGCACTAGTGGTCTAATCGGTAGCTACTTTAGTGTTAATGATAATGCTAGTTTGCTTGACAATCCATTCGGAACAGCAGACAACTATGTAGTATCATACTGGAGACCACTAAGCTACACTGCAAGTGATCTTGAACCAAAAACTACTCCAGCAGATGGTGCGCTATGGTATAGCAGCATTGTTGACGAAGTAGATATTATGGTACACGACGGTACTACATGGGTTGGCTATCAATCAGCATATTCTGGTACAGATACAAACGGTCCAATTGTTGCAGCATCAGAACCAGAATTAAACTCTTCGGGCGGTGCGCTCGTTGAAAATGACATCTGGATTTCAACCGCAGACATTGAAAACTATCCAACTATATATCGTCGCAGCGCAGCTGGAAGATGGATACTAGTTGACAAAGGTGATCAAACTACTGAAAACGGTGTTCTATTTGCTGATGCACGTTACAATACATCAGGTGCCAACAGCAATGTTGCTGGTGACATTGTAGACATGCTATCGAGCAATTATTTAGATCCAGATGCACCGGATCCGGCACTATATCCAAAAGGTATGTTGCTTTGGAACCTACGTAGAAGCGGATTTAACGTAAAGCGTTTTGAGCGTAACTATGTTGATGTAAATGCTGAGAACACACGTTTTGGCGACGAGGCAATGACTAATTATTATGCAAACCGTTGGGTAACCGAAAGCGCAAATAACGCAGACGGTTCTGGAAGCTTTGGTCGTAATGCACAACGTAAAGTAGTTGTTCAAAAGTTACAATCAGTGGTTAACAGTAATGAAGATATTCGTGATGATGAATCTCGTCTCTTTAACCTAATTGCTACACCAGGATATCCAGAACTAATTGGCGAAATGATTACACTAAACTTCGACAGAGGCTTAACAGCGTTTGTTGTAGGTGATACTCCAATGAGACTACGTCCAAACACAACTGAACTAAACAATTGGGCAACTAACGTTAATCTAGCTGTTGAGGACAACGACTTTGGTCTAGTAAGCAGAGACGAGTATATGGGTGTTTATTATCCATCTGGTTTCACAAGTGACAATGCAGGCAACAATATTGTTGTTCCACCAAGTCACATGGTAATGCGTACAATTGCACTTAATGACCAAGTTGCGTACCCATGGTTTGCACCAGCAGGTACAAGACGCGGTGGTGTAACTAACGCAACAGCAGCCGGTTACATTAGCAACGAAGGTGAATTTGTAAGTGTTGCACTTAACGAAGGACAAAGAGACACATTGTATCAAAGCAATGTTAACCCAATTACCTTCCTAAATGGTGCAGGACTAGTTGTATTTGGTCAAAAGACTCGTGCAAGAAATGCAAGTTCTCTAGACAGAGTTAACGTTGCTAGATTGGTAATTTACTTACGTAGTCAATTGAAGCAGCTTGCAAAGCCATATATCTTTGAACCAAATGATAAGATTACACGTGACGAGCTTAAACAACAAGTTGAAAGTCTACTAGTTGAGTTAGTTGGATTAAGAGCACTTTATGACTACCTAGTTGTGTGCGACGAAACAAACAACACACCTGCAAGAATTGACAGAAATGAACTTTATGTTGATATTGCAATCGAACCAGTTAAGGCAGTTGAATTTATTTACATTCCGCTACGTCTTAAGAACACAGGAGAGATCGCAGGTCTATAAGAATTTAGGGGGTTTGCAATATAACCCCCTAGTTAGATAAATACTTGTGATAAGGAGTTAATCATACATGGCAATCTCATCATTAACAAAACTAACGGTACCGTTAGCGACAAACGACAGCGCATCAGCACAAGGCTTGCTAATGCCAAAGTTACAATATCGCTTCCGTGTAACGCTCGAGAATTTTGGTGTTAATACACCATCAACTGAACTAACAAAACAAGTTATTGACGTAACTAGACCTAACCTTACTTTTGAAAACATGGAAGTGCATGTTTACAACTCAAAGGTAAACTTAGCTGGTAAGCATACTTGGAACCCGATTACACTTAACTTGCGTGAAGACGTAAACAACAGTGTACAAAAACTTGTAGGCGAGCAGCTACAGAAGCAGTTCGACTTCATGGAGCAAGCAAGTGCTGCATCAGGTTCTGATTATAAGTTTTTAACTAGAATCGAAATCCTAGATGGCGGCAACGGCGCGTTTACACCAACTATACTTGAAACTTGGGAATGTTACGGTTGCTACGTTTCAGAAGCAAACTATAACACACTAGCGTATGCAAACAGTGAACCAGTAACAGTAACACTAACTATGCAGTACGATAATGCGGTACAAGTACCAAACGGTGAAGGTGTTGGCGTTAACGTAGGCAGAACACTAGGTACAAACGCAACAGGCGCAGGCTAATTAACTCAGAAATGATTGCCACAAAAGGGGGGATTTATTCCCCCTTTTTTATTATATACGTATAAAATAATATAGATAAATATTATTATGAGTACACGTAACGGATATTATGCTAATTTTTCAAATGTAGGTGGTCCTAAAGGCAACCTTGGCGACTATAAACATGCGGCAAGACTATATGTTGATAACAACATGCGTCTTGCTCCAAAATTTAAGCATCTCTATCATGTTGTGTTTAATATTAATCCTACAGCAAAAGCATCGTCGCCTTTGTTACGAGGAATTGACCAAAAGGAAGTAAACATTCTAGCAAAGAATGCCGAGCTTCCAAAGTATAATTTACAAACAGCATCTCTTAATCAGTACAATAGAAAAAAGATTGTACAAACAGGTGTTGAGTATATGCCAATTAGTATCGAATTCCACGACGATAATGCTGGACTAACAACACTGTTTTGGGAAGCTTATTTTAGATATTATTATAATGATAGTAGTTACACTGAAAGAGACGGTGCAGAGTTTCCTAAACAAACAGTCGACGCATATCAAAAAACTAATGGCGGACTCAACAGAACCTACGCTAATAGTGATTCGCAGAAATTTAGATATGGGCTAGATCGTCCAAACAAAGTTCAAAACTTTTTTAATAGCATACAAATCTATCAAATGCATCCACAAGATCAAAAGTCAACTTTTACAAGCTTTACATTAATTAATCCATACATTGAATCATTGATGCACGATCAAATGGATCAAACCGTTTCGGACTTTGTTACAACACGCATGTCTATTAACTACGAATCTGTACAATATAACAGGGGTTATACAACTGAAGGATCTGCACCACAAGGGTTTGCAGAAACTCATTATGATAAACAACCGAGTCCACTTTCTCTAGCAGCACCTAATACATTACTCGGATCAAAAGATTCGATACTTGGCGCAGCAAATAGTTATACTGAATTACAAAGAAACAACAACAATACCGGAGTTACTGATGCTCAAAATAAATTCTATAGAAATATAAAACCTCAACCATTTCAAGGTAGCAACATAGACAGTAATGTTGCTGCACAATCAGCATTATTAGGAAATCGTGTATTTCCTAAGCCAGCATCGTCAAGAAATGAAACCCCGGCACTTCCATGGAGACCTAATTAATGTCATCGATTGAAAATAAAATAAAACCAGCTGACAGTTCGGATCGAACACGCCTGTTATTTGACAGATATTTTACAAAAGAAATTTCGTATCCTAGTACGCAAGTTGATGCAGTAGTAGGCTTTTTTAGAAAAAGAGACTTTGACGAACTAGCAGCAACTAGCGTTGCTGGCGTCCTATTGCAGCAAGCAAAGATCGACAACGTAAACGTTTTTACTTTGCTTGATGATTTAAAAGGTCTTGACAAGGTTAAATTAAGCAACCTTGTAACAGCTATCCTAAACGCTAACAGAAGTAAAGTTAGCAAACTAGGATATCGTGGCGTAGTTAATTTAGAAAATCTCGAAGCTAGAAATATTGTAGTCTAATGGCCAAGTATGCACAAGGCAAATATACTGTCAAAAATCCTGACAAATATGTAGGGAAAGGCACACCTACATATCGTAGTGGTTGGGAGTTTGCATTTATGAAGTTTTGTGATGAAAATCCACACGTAACAAAATGGGCAAGCGAAGCTATACGTATACCCTACAAGAATCCGTTTACTGGAAAAGCTACAATATATGTTCCAGATTTCTTTATTGCATATACAGATGCAGACGGTAAACAACATGCAGAGCTAATCGAAGTTAAGCCATCAAATCAACAAGTAAAAGAAAAAGCAAAAGGCCGCCAAAATCAAGCACATTGGATACTAAATCAAGCTAAGTGGGAAGCTGCAAGAGCTTGGTGTCAGCAAAATGGTCTAGTGTTTAGGGTTGTAAACGAAAATGATATGTTCCACCAGGGACGAAAGAGATAAATAATAGTACCATATTATAGGACACTGTTATGACGAAAAAACTTGAAGATCTGCTCAACTTACCTAATTCTAAAGAAATTGTGAAAGAAGCAGAGAAAAAAGAAAAAGATCAAAAGAAGTATGAAATAGAACAACAAGAAAAAACGTTCCGTGATATTGCTGAATTTGATAAAATTAGTGCAGCACTACCAGCAGTTAAAGGCTTAGGCGAACTAGCCGATAAAGAGCTCGGCGAAGTGTCCGATAAAGCAATGGCAGCTTATGAGGATTTAATGGATCTAGGTATGAATGTTGAAGCACGTTATAGTGGCAGAATATTTGAAGTTGCCGGTAACATGCTTAGAACTAACCTTGATGCAAAGATTGCAAAACTAGATAAAAAGCTAAAGATGGTAGATCTACAGCTTAAAAAGGAAAAGCTCGACAAAGAATCATCACCGGATTCTGGCATGATCGAAGGCGAAGGCTATGTGGTAACAGATAGAAATAGCCTTTTGGAACGCCTTAAAACCATGAATAAAGATAAATAATACATAATAGGATCCTTAATATGAAAACTTTAAAAGAACTTTTAGAATCAAAAAAAACTTATCCATTTAAAGTTGGAATAGCAGGAGAACTTCACGACGGATTTGAAGAACACCTTAAATCTGCACTTGGAAAATTTAGTCTTTCTTCAATAAGTGCTGGTAAGAAAACTCCGATACAAAAGTGTCCGCTAGACTTTCCGCAGCTAGAAAATACGGAAGTAACGTATTGGGATGTTTTAGTAAATTATCCAACAACTGATCAAGTCTTAGCAGAATACTTAGGTAATTTTTGCAAGGTCGAAAAGAGCAATATTGTAGTTCGTAATCCAAACGGACCCGTTGACAGACAACAAAAAGATAGCGAAGATGCCGACGGCAAAAAAGTATATAATCCGCTCCTTGGAGATGACACACTTAAAAGTGAACCAGCACAAAATATAGCAGGCGAAAGCCGCATTATGGAATTGCTAAAAGAATTAGAAAAAGATCGCAAAGAACGCGGCGAGAATGGCGGCTTCACAATCGAAGCCCCAAAAGAAGATACAGAAAACGCTAAGAGCGTAGTAGGAAAATAAACATGAGTACAATGTATAATATCTTAGCGAGTTTTAACGCTATAAGTGAAACAAAAAAACCAGCAACGCTAAAAGAATCAAGAAGTGTTGCATCAAGAAAAAAGGTTACTGAATGCCCAACTGATATGGGAATGGAATCAGCACCAACTGGCAATGCTCCTATTAGCTTCTCTGGAGAACCAGAAGCAATTGCTGCAATGATCAAAGCACTAGGACAAATTGAACAAGGCGGCGCAGGCCCGCAAGTAGCAATGTCGAAGCCAATGGCAATCGGCGGCATAGACGACATTCCAGGACCTGAAATGGACGACGAACCAGAAGGTCCAGAAATGGGCGGCGGCATGCCTGACATTTCGCAGATGAGCGACGAACAGATTGCTGAATGGGAAAATGAACCAGACGAAGACTACAGAGATCACAATCATATGACAAAGGAATTGTCAGGCGGCATCAATCGTCAAAAGAAGATGTATGCTAAGTCTCAAGACGGTGACAATGCAATGGCAGTAGAATCAATTAAGGCTCGTTTGCACAAAGCACTGGAAGAAGCTAAAGGAAAGCCAGACTTCCTTGATGCTGACAAAGATGGCAACAAGAAAGAGCCAATGAAAAAAGCTCTTAAGGATAAAACTAAAGGCAAAGTAGACGAGTTGTCTCCGGGCACTTTAAAGAGCTATGCTAAAAAAGCATCTAGTTCTTCACACCCAAATAGTTCGTCAAATCTATCGTCGAGAGCAGCATACGACCTAGCACAAGATGATTCTCCTAATTCAAAAGCCGGAGAAAAAGATGATGCTAAAAGTGCAAGACGATCAAAGTATGTCGGTAAAGCTATCGACAAGATGACAGCACCTCAAAAAAAAAAGTAGGTGAAGAAGAAGGCCCCGTACCTGAAAAAGTAAAGGGCCTTCTTAAAAAGATGAGAGGTGGGCATTCTCGTCGTCATTCACTAGGGCACAAACTAGGAAAATAATATGTCTAAATCACTCGACGGAGTCTTAACTAAAAAAGCCAATCAAAAAGAAACGTATACTGAAAAGCAAATCGAAGAACTTGTTGCGTGTATGGATCCAGACGACGGCTACTTGGCGTTTGCTAGAGCGTTTGCATATATTCAACACCCTACCAGAGGTAAGCTATTATTTGATCCGTACGAGTATCAGCTAAGGTTGATGCACAGTTATCACACCTATCGATTTAACATTAATATGATGCCTAGACAGACTGGCAAGACTACTTGCGCAGCTATCTATCTTGCATGGTTTGCAATGTTTACACCAGACCAAACTATTCTAATTGCAGCACACAAATATACAGGTGCACAGGAAATTATGCAGCGTATACGTTATGTGTATGAACTGTGTCCGGATCATATCAGAGCTGGTGTTACTAGTTATAATAAAGGTTCAATTGAATTTGAAAATGGATCGCGTATCATTAGCCAAACAACAACAGGCACTACTGGACGTGGTTTGTCTATCTCTTTGCTATATTGTGACGAGTTTGCATTTGTGCAACCTAACATTGCTGAAGAGTTTTGGACTTCAATTTCGCCTACACTAGCAACTGGTGGACGTGCAATTATTACTAGCACGCCAAACTCAGATGAAGATACATTTGCTACAATTTGGAAAGATGCTGAAAAGAAATTTGACGAATTTGGTAACGAAACCGATACTGGTATAAATGGCTTTCACTCATTTCAAGCACACTGGAGCGAACATCCTGACAGAGACGAAGAATGGAAGAAAGAAGAAACTGGACGTATTGGCGAAGAAAGATTTAGACGCGAGTATGGTTGCGAATTCCTAGTATTTGACGAGACTTTAATTCACTCACTTAAATTAGTAAATCTTGAGGGCGTTAGTCCGTTGTTAAACATGGGGCATACACGCTGGTATAAAAAGCCAAGCCCGAAGTATAGTTACGTAGTTGCACTTGATCCTGCTATGGGAACAGGCGGCAACAATGCAGCAATTCAAGTAATTGAGTTACCTACCTACGAGCAAGTAGGAGAGTGGCAACACAACGAAACCGGCATTCCTGGACAGGTGCGTGTACTTAAAGATATATGTCAATACATTGCAGACGAAACCCGAAGTGGCGGCAGTAACATTTATTGGAGCGTTGAGAACAACGGTCTTGGCGAAGCAGCATTGATTGTTATTAATGAATTTGGCGAGGAAAACATTCCTGGATTGTTCATTAGTGAGCCAATACGTAAAGGTCATGTAAGAAAGTTCCGCAAAGGATTTAACACTACACATGCTGCAAAAGTTACTGCTTGTGCTCGCCTAAAAACAATGGTCGAAAACGAGCAATTGTTAATTCGCAGCAAGCCACTTATTTCTGAGCTTAAAGCTTACGTTAAATCTAACACAAGCTTTGAAGCAAAGCAAGGACACGGCGACGATTTAGTTAGTTCTATTTTACTTGCACTTCGAATGATAGTAATTATTAAAGATTGGGATCCGTCAATTTACAATACGTTTGTTCATATTGAACCTGACGAGGACTACGATACACCCATGCCTATCTTTATTAGTAGTAGTTTTTGATAAATAATAGTATGAAAAACCTGGGTCGTATCGCATCTGATTTATTTAATAAAATTCGTGGACGTTTTCCTAACGTTACTATCGGCGACGAAACAGGAAATATTACAAACATTCCAGAGGATGCTCGTTATTACGATTTTTCGTATTTTAACAATGGCGAAGATTTAGGTAAGGTTAGTGTAAGTCTTGACGAGGACAACGGAGTTGTTGTTATCGTTACTAAGGACTTAGTTGACGGCCAAATGGAAGACGTACAAGACGGTTGGTATGGGTTTTTAAGAGAACTAAGAATGTTCGCTAAAAAGCGTTTACTTACATTTGACGTTAGGGATATTAACAAGAAACAATTAAATAAAAAAGATTATCACTTTTTAGCAAAGAATCGCACCGGAGAAGATCAGATGTCTGAATCAAAAATGTATGGTACAAAGAATACCAGTTACCAGAAGATTGGCAACGCGAGGCTAGCCATTAAACACTCAACACCAATTGCTGTTGAAAATACAAATAGTCGTACCCAAAAAATTAAAGCAATTTACGTTGAGTCTCCAGAAGGTGAACGTTTTAGATATCCTTACAAGCATCTAAGTGGTGCTCGCGCAATGGCACGTCACGTAAGTGAAGGCGGCAACGCATATGACGATTTTGGCAAGTACATTTCGGGACTATCGGAAGAGATTTCTAAGCTACGTAAGTTCAACCAATATTTGGGCCGCAGTGCAGTTATGGCAGAAACACTAGGCGGATACACAGAAGCTGTAAAGAACAGAGTTACTGAAGTTAAAAAAGAAATTCAAAACTTACAAAAAGAATCATATTACCAAGAAGCAGTATCAGATTTTTCTCCGTCAATTATGGAAGAAGTTCCAACAGACGTTGCAGAGAACTGGATTGATCAACTTACAGTTAAGCAGTTTAACGAAGAACTAGCTGATGTATTTCCGTTTATATATCGCTTAGTAGGCGAAACTACAAAGGCAAAAGAACTAGCATTTGAAGACTTTGCAGACGACACCGATACTACAAAAAAAGCAACTAAAGAATCTCGCAAAACAACTAGAGAAGAAGAAGAATTAGAAAATGGCTTTGAAGAAATGATGGGCCAGTTTTCAGAAAAGTCTAATGACAACTTTACACCTGACGACCTAAATAGACTAGCACGTATTAAAGATCTGCCACAGGCAAAAAAGTATGCGCTAGAACTGATTTCAAACAAGTCTGCAAAACCAATGAAGCCAGAAAAAGTAAGATGGTTTGCAAATCAACTTCAAAAAAAGAAGTCCGTTATGGATATTACAAAGATGATGTATGACTTGCTCCTTGCCGGTGAAAAGAACGCTGTACTTGGAACAACCGGCGGCATGGGCCAAAACTCGTATCGCAAAAAGTTCGGTGATAGTACAGAGGAAAATTATCCCGACGGTATGGACCACAGCCAACTAGATGGCGATGATGATGTTGATGGTGCAGTAGATCATGCAATAAGCGAAATTGACTATGCTATGAAAAACGACTCAAGTACAGTTGAATTACTAAAAGATTTCAAAGACGAGGCAATTGCTAATGGCGCAAAAGGCACACTTAAAGACGTAGCTGAAGACATAATTGGACTAGCTGATGAAATGGCAAGAGAAGCATTAAGTAGTGGAGGCTTTGGCGACAGTGTCGAAGAAGCTGCATTTGATAGCGTTTTTGCACATACTAAAAAGCAACTAGCAACTAAGTTTAACTCTATGGGCGAAGACGACATGGGCGGCAAAGTTGAAAAACCAAAGACTCCAATTGGTGAATTTATTCTATCATATTTTGACAGAGAAACAGGCAAGTTTCCAAAAGGCGAGACAGCGGTATTAACTGCGGTGCAAAAAGAATACGGAGATCAATACGTAAAACCTTCCGTAGAATTTATCAAGCAAGTTGAAAGCAAAATAGGTGAAGTATTGTCACAAGAAGACATGCACTCACAATACCCCGAAACTAACCGTGTAAAGAACGAAATCGAATCAGATAGAATTGGCGAATGGGAAACAGACCCAGCGCAGGACCAATCAGACGAATACGAAAGCTATGAATATTGGCTCGATAAAGTAGATCCTAACTGGCACAGAGAAATGTCGTACGACGAAGCAAATAAAATTGCCGACGCAGTTGAAGAATTGTCCGGCGGCAGAGTGCCTGCATATGGCATATTAAACTTTTTTGAAGATACAGGCTTAGTTAATGATAACGAATCAGTAAGCGAAAAGTACAGAGCTCCACAAGAAGGCGAAATTCAAAGTTACACAAGCGACGATATGCCTGTTGTAGTGCATTGGGAAGCTAACGACGATGACTTTGACATCTACGTAACTGACGAAGAAGGCAACCAAGTTGACGTATCACCACAAGACGAGGCTCGCTTTAGAGACGAAATACACGGCGAAATGCAAGGTGGCGCAGACGACTATGGCGATTACATGATGCACAAGCAACAAGATGACGGCATGGAAAGCGCACAACCAGGCGACGACTTTATATCACGTTTAAGAGAACTTTCCGGAATACACAGATAACTCATAATTAATTAAAATAAAGATTGACAAGATAAATAATATCGTGTAGTATTAATAATGTGCTACACGGTAACAGGCACAACGTAACAAATACGAGGTTACGAAAAAGACATAGGCATAACAATTTAGGAGGCATAACTATGGCATCACTAGCAGAAATCAGAGCTAAACTGAAAGAACAAGAAACTCGCACAGGTGGAAATAACACCGGAGGCGACAACGCAATTTTCCCATTCTGGAACATGCAAGAAGGTCAAACTTCTACCATTAGATTCTTACCAGATGGAAACGAATCCAACACATTTTTCTGGACAGAACGTTTGATGATCAAACTACCTTTTGCAGGAATTAAAGGCGAGACTGATTCTCGTCCAGTACAAGTACAAGTTCCGTGTATGGAAATGTACGGCGAAACTTGCCCAATTCTTAGTGAAGTGCGCGGATGGTTTAAAGATCCGTCGTTAGAAGATATGGGTCGCAAGTACTGGAAAAAGCGTTCATACGTTTTCCAAGGCTTTGTAACTGACAATGCACTAAAAGAAGATACGACTCCGGAAAACCCGATTCGTAGATTCATTATCGGTCCACAAATTTTCCAGCTAATTAAATCAGCACTAATGGACCCAGACATGGAAGAACTTCCAACTGATTATTCAGGTGGTGTTGACTTCCGTCTTACTAAAACAAGCAAAGGTGGATATGCAGATTATTCAACATCAAATTGGGCAAGACGCGACCGTCCACTAACAGATGAAGAAATGTCAGCAATCAATACACACGGCTTGTTGAACCTAAGCGACTTCCTTCCAAAGAAGCCAACAGACGTTGAAGTTAAAGTACTAACTGAAATGTTTGAAGCAAGTGTTGATGGCGAACCATACGATCCAGATCGTTGGAGCCAATACTTCCGTCCAGCAGGTGTATCAGCAAAAACTGGTGATCCAAACTCGACTCCAGCAAAGCCAGCACCAGCAGCAAAGCCAGCACCTGCCGCAGTAGCAGAAGACGATAACGACGACGACGATATTCCGTTTAAGTCAAATGAAGAAGCAGCAGCAGAAACTGCAACAGCATCGGGCGGCGCACAAGACATCCTTGCAATGATTCGATCACGTCAAAATACATAAAAATTAAAATAATAGCCCTGCCCAAAATCAGGGCTATTATTATCTTTGGCTTTTTAAGGAGTAACTATGGCTAGTAAATCATTCGATCCTACAAAATTTCGTAATAGTTTAACAAAATCTATTCAAGGAATGAGTGCAGGATTTCACGATCCAGTAGATTGGATCTCAACAGGAAACTTCGCGCTAAATTATCTAATTAGTGGCGATTTTAATAGAGGTATTCCGCTCGGCAAAGTAAGTGTATTTGCAGGCGAAAGCGGAGCAGGTAAATCATATATTGCAAGCGGCAATATTGTTAAATCTGCACAAGATCAAGGCATTTTTGTAGTACTAATTGACACAGAAAACGCACTTGACGAATCATGGCTAAAAGCATTAAAAGTAGATACATCTGAAAGTAAACTACTAAAGCTAAATATGGCAATGATTGACGATATAGCTAAAACAATATCCAAGTTCATATCAGACTATAAAGCAA
>UPTN01000579.1_pt1 | contig 18348 bp, 13 predicted proteins | sample 2160111 | NCBI WGS metagenome assembly UPTN01 (sample SAMN06265058, study PRJEB28932) | marine metagenome | isolation source: Columbia River Estuary | place: USA:Columbia River Estuary, USA | collected 2014-05-05
GGAATACATGAGAGGTAGGACGGTGTCGTATGCGTCTAGCTTGCGTCCGCCTTGGTCGATGGCTGCCTGCAGCAGCCAGTCCACCACGCCTTTTGGAGCTGTCCCGAACACCGAGACGATGTCGCCGTCAGGCTTTACTGCAAAACCGGCTCCGCCGTCTTCGGTTATATACAGGCGCATGTCAGCGTACTGGCTGGTCTCGTACACATAGACAGCCGCACCAAACGGTGTGGCTGTCTTCGAGGCTGTGATGGCATCTGCGAAAGCCTGCGCGTCGGTCGATGCAAGCTCATATAGAGGTGGCAGAGCCACCCCCATATCAGACATCCACTTACCGAAACGCTTGTTCTTTGGCGCTGTCAGTTTTTGGAGGACATTTAGCCCCCGAACGCTCGCGCCATCGCCAAGGCTTTTTCTGCTGACAAGGTCGGAAACTTTCCTTGGAGCACGCGGATCTCCGCCCCCGACAAGGGATCGGATGCCTGCTCTCCGCCGGAAGTCTCGTAACGCTTCTGGATCAAATCCTGCGCTTCCTTGGCTGACAGCTCCGGCTTCGACCGCTCCTTGATCGCCCTGTCCTGCTCTACTTGTGTCTGGTCCGGCTGCAGGAACTGTGACGCCTCTGGCTGTTGCCCACTTGCGGGCTGCGTTTGCGTAGTCTGGTGCTTCGTCGTCTTCGTATCCACGTTCTGCTCCTTCTTTCTGTTTGGCAGCATCATATAGGCGTTTCTCAGGATACCACAACAGCGCCTGTAAATCAGACATATTCAGTGTGGCGATGTTAAGGTCTGGATCAGCCTGCAGGGCTTCTAGAGCAATCTGGTGGGCGTCCCTAATCATGCCACGTTCTGTGCCGTTGTTGGCGATCTCGACCTGACCATCCATGTAATTCCACAGGGAGTTGCCGGACAGGCGCACTTCGTCGCCGGTCCAGTTCTTGCCGAAGGGCTTAGAGATGTTGTCGCGCCACTCTGGCGCTGCACTGCGCTTTTTGACCTCTCTGCCAAAAGCCTCCAGCTCTGCGGTTGTCATGTCTTTGCCAATGCGGTCTGCATCGATTTGGCTCTTGCCGTTGAAGAACCCGCGCAGGTAGGTCAACTGCTTAGGTGTTAGAGATGCGACAGCGCCTTGCAGGCGAGCTGCCGATGCGGCCACCATATCTGGTCTGGCTTCGATGAGTGTGCCGCGCACGCGGCCAACTGTCCGCATGTTCCAGCGGTCAATCGTCAGCGCATCAAAGACGCCGTTCAGGTTTGAGTAGAAGCCATTGCCCAGCTTTGCCCCGATGATTGCAGCTCCGCGCACAACGGTGTCTGCGTTCTCTCCGCTGACCTCGATGCCTGTCAACTTTTTGACGTCTGCCACGGTGAACTCGGTCATCATAAACTGGCGCAGGGCGTCGGCACCCCAAAGCGTATTCAGATCATGGTACAGCTTAAGGTGCAGGTTGATGGCTGATGACGCCTCACCAGCAGACAGTTCTGGGAAACCTGTTTGAGCGTTGTAGCCTTCGTAGGCCATCGCTGCGTAGTCAAAGTTTTTGTCTACCTTGATACCGTTAGACGTGGCGGCCAGCGCCCACATGAAACGAACGCGTGCGTTCGCGTCTGTGTTAAGCTCTGGATAAACCAGACCGGCCACCCACATCGCCTCTGCTGTCGTCCTGTCGTACCAGCCGATCGCACCAGCGTTGTCTTGTAGAGCGTAGCGCGCGTCAGCCTCTAGAACCTTTGACAGTTCTGTGGCGATGCCATCGACAACAGCCTGCGGAGTGTTGGCGAGGATGCGCGTCGTTAGATCAAGACCGCCCTCCTGTTCAGCTATGGCGCGCTCCTGCAGCCACACCTTCAGTTCGCGGCCTGTTGGGAACGTGCGCGTCTCCAGCTCACCGAAGGTAGCTTCCAGCGACCGTGGGTCTGCGGCCCCTTGGTACAGGATGCGCGGGTCGTTGGCGTCGAAGGTGCCGACGTTGTCCACCGACTTGATCTGTGTCGGATCGAAGACGACGATCTCTGATGCCTGTATCTCTCCACCTGAAGCGTTGACGATGATGCCGTCGTGACCTCGCGCCTCTGCGAATGCTCTGAGTGCGGCAGAGTAATTGCCTACAGTGTTGATGTCTCCGTTGCGGCCACCCGTAGCTTCATCGAAAAGTGCATTCACATCTGCTGCTGTAGTCACTCCGTCCATCTTGCGCAGGCTGTTTTTTAACGCACGCAAGATTGCTTTTGTGTCTGTGAGATTTGCGTCAGTCCCCATCGTGATCTCTAGCGGGTTCTGTAGGCTCAGATAAACAGGTACGGTGCTGCCAATCTCGGAATAGCTATCGGCGTACCGGCGAGTGCGGGAGAAGTAAAACCCTGTGCCAAAATAGCCGGTGTCTGTCTGCCCTGACATAGCAGGGTCAAATGCCTCGATGTTCTCAGAGTTTGTCCCGTGGTAGACGACCAGCGGGTTGCCATCAGCGTCCACGACCTTGCTGTCGCCGAACCACTGCTGGAAGGCGGGTGTCTGCGTGATCGAGCCTTGCGTCAGCGTGTAGCCACCCTCTGCGCTCTGTGGGCCGCGCTTGCCCTTCGCTACCTGCAGACCGAAACGCTTGAACATGTCGGTGCCGGTCATGTTGCCGCCGCCGTAGCGTACGGCTGTCGTCTCGAAGAAGCTGGCGACCAGTGTCGCGCCTGCCTCGGCTTCGCGCGCGCTGCGGCCAGCCTTACGGACCTGATCTTTGATGAGCGTCTTGATGGTGTCGAAGGATGGGCGATCGTTGCCTGCCTCCTGCCACTGCTTCAGGTCGGCTATGATAGCCTCCTTCAGAACTGTCACGTCTGCAGCCTCTGCAGCTGAGAAGCCCTGCGGCGTGATCGAGCCGTTCTCTTGGAACCACTGACTGAAGTTTTCGTTGCTCAGTCCATACGCCATGACGCCGGACGTGGAAGCAGACACGCTGCCGCCTGAGTTTAGTGCTGTCGTGAACTCTGCCTCTGTAATGCCGAGCTGCGGCAGGACGTCTGCAGGATCTACTTTGCTGTCTGCCATCCACGTTTCAAGCGTCTCAGCTTGGTAGTATACGGACATGTTATCAAGGCCGAGCTTGCCTGCCAGCTTTGTAAACGTAGCAGGTGCAGTCTTGATGAGCTTGTTCTCTTTTGCGACGGCTGCCAGTTCTGACATTGTCTGCACGGTGACGCCTGCGTCGCGCATCTGCTGCGCCATGCGCTCTGTCTGAATGTTCGCGCGCGTGCCGAGAGCGAGGCCCATCGACCCGCCACCGAATGCACCGGCCATCGCAGAGTTGAACATCTCCAGAAGGACTTCGTCTGTCAGCTTGAAATCCATACCGGCGATGCCGACCTTCTCGACGAAAGTCTGCGCGCCCTCTTGGATAAATTCTTCAATAGCGTTGCCTGCCACGCTCCGACCGATGCGCCGGACGTAGCCAGTGGACGTACGCTTCATGACCTCGCGGCTGACGTCACGCGTTGCTGCGCGGAAGCTCTCACGTGCTACTGACTTACGGAAGGATGAACCGAAGATGCGGGCGGGTGTACCCATACCAAGCTCGATCGCGCCTGACACCGTACCTGCCAAGACTGCACGCCTAAGCTCGGTCATCGTCAGGCCTTCTTCGTCGATCGCCAGATCGCGCATGATCTCTGATGTAGCAAGTACGGCAGATGATCCCATGACGCCCCACGCCGTACCGCCTGTAAGGATACCAGCTCCGACGATGATCAGCGAGCTGCCGACAACCTGCGTTCCTGACGCAGCCATCCAGTCTAGTAAACTGCTGACATCGTTGATGTCGGTGAAGTTTTTCTCATAACCTCGACCGCGCAGCTCTTGGTAAGAAGAAAAGTCGCGCTGCTGCTGTTCGAGCTGATCCTTGTAGTTGTCGTTATACAGCACTTTCTCAGCTGTTGCGTCGATAGCAGCGCCGAGGCGGGCGTCGTCCCACTTGGCATAGTTCTCGATAACGTCCCTGTCGAGTAAGCTCAGATCTCCGCCGATGCTGTCCCAATCGATCTGACCGTCTTCTGTCCTATTCAGCTGCGCAGCCGTCATCAGGTCCAGTCGGCGAGCAAGTAGAGAGGTGTTGATTGTCGCCCCTGCGAGCTTGGCATCCTCCGGCAGATTTCCGATCGACCGCCCGAAGCTGACGATGTTAGATTTCATGCGGCTGCCATTGATGTAGCGCCAAGCGTCCTTCGTCACAGCTTCTAAGTTTACGCCGTCGTCGATGTACTCAGCCAAGATCCGTGCGTGCGGGTTGTCGAAATTACCCAAGCTCTGCAGAACGGTGCGCGCGTTACCAATAGCGGCAGAACGGATACGCATGTTGCGTTGCTCAAGGCCGGTGCCAACGCTGATGGAAGGTGCGCTGTTTACTGACTGAGGAGCCAAAGCGGATGCCTTGTTCAGTCCGGCCATGCCGTCGCTTATGATGCGGTCGCGAAGCTGCTTTGCGTAATCGCCCATCTACTGTTTTCCCGTCATCATTAAGTAGTTTCCGTACATCTCGTCGATGTCTTCTTGCGTGTAAGTAGTCCCAGCACTGGCCGAGTTGATGATGCGAATGAACTGATCTGGTGTAATCAACTCCCCATCGAATACGAGATCAAGGTTCTGCACAAGGTCAGCTGTGAACCATTCTGTGTTAGAGGCGGTCGGTGGCGCTGATGTCGCATCTCTATTGACATCACTGTTGTCATTTGGATCGGGGAAATCGAGCTGCGGACCCAAGCCAGCCTCGCGTATGTCTTGTCCGAGCGTGTCTAGATCTTCCCACGTTGCAGGCGGGCTAGGCGGGTTCTGCATATTCTTAAAGGTCATCATGCCACGTGTGCGTACCTCATCTCCAGTCGGTTGCTGACCAACGATAGCGTCAAAGGTTGGGCGGACCTCCCCAAAGAATTGCGGGGTCTGCTGCCCTTCGAGCATGCCTTGCTGGGCGGTGATCCCCTCGTCGTAGAGCATAGTAGGCACAAAATAACGGTCTACTGTTCTGCTGTCCACCTGCCTGTAGATTTCCCACAGCAGAGTTGATGGTGGAACTGTCAGGCCTTCTGTATCCGCGTCGTATGAGTAGCGGTCAACAATCCTCTGCACAAGCTTTGGCGGCACCTCTTGCCCAGCGATCACCATGCCGTCTTGCAGGTCACTTATGAACCTTTCAGTGTCACCATCGTATGCTAGGTCTACCGTAACGAGGGCGCGGGCAAGAGTATCAGCGTCCGCTACATCACTTGAGAAACCTTCGATGCCGCCGACAAGGTTCTGCTGCATACTCAACAGGCTGCGTATATCTTGCTCGGTAAATGGCGTCAGGTCTCCGTTTTTAATACGGTCTTGGCTTGACTGACGTACGAGCGTTCCGAACGTCACCTTCCACGTCTCATATAGGTCGCGCTTAAGTGCGCCGTCTTCACCCTTGAGATCGGTTAGATTATACGCTCCCGTGATGGCGCGTAGTGCTGCATCACTGCCCGTTACCGCGTCTATATCACTTTGCTTTGGCCCAGCACCTTGTATGTCAGTCGCCTGCTGGTCGCGGTACGCCACAACTGCGTCCTCCATTGCGAGGTAGGCGTCACGCGACAGGTTCATCTTGGCCTCGGCTTTGAAGATCTCCTGATCTTCAGGCGTACCCTCCTGCATCTTAGCAGCATACGCTGCCACGTCTGAGGCGTTCTCCTCAAACCAGTTGAAGTCTGTTGTGTCGATGCTGAGGCGTATGTTTTCCAGCTTTGCCATTACTGTACCGAGGTCACCGCCGAGGGCGATGCGCTCTTGCGCGCTAATGAAGCTGGTCAGGGGAGCGTTCTCGTCTTGGCTCAAACCCTCGATAGCCCGCTCCATGATGCCGTTCTGTATCCCAGCAATCTGGAACTGGCGGTCTCTCTCGATGCCAGCAAAGACGTTATTGAAGGACGCCATAGCAGACGCCATATCGTCGGCGTCTAACCCAGAGTTAAGGATGAACTCCATGCCTGAAGACATGAGGTCAACATCTGGCGCGTCGCCTTGTGGTAGCCTGATCGTCGTCTCTGACCTTGACCCAGAACTTTGTGATCCAGATCTTGGTACACCCACCACATCTGCAAAACGGTTGTCGAAGTAATTCCCCCAGCGGCTCTCACGTACGGTGTCTGCGTGCAGGGTGTGTGGACCCATGTACGGCTCGCCATCGTATGTGTCACCCGCGCCAAGACCTTTGATGCCAGCCGCTTCAAGCTGTGCGATAAGAGCCTGCCCCTCTGCGCTCTGGATCTTCACCAAGCTGCCATCTTTGCGGATGAACTGCACGTCTGCGGCGTTTCCTGTCGGGTGCCTGTCTGCGCCGTGTTGCTCGCCTTCGTTCTCTTTGCCAGATGTAATGCGTACGCGCGCCCCGTCTCCTAAGACGGCGGTGGTAGCTGCACTCAAGATGTTTAGTAATGCGTCGTTAGGTTTGTTTGGCCGCTTATCACCCATAGCGAACTCGACGTTGCCCAAGTCTAAGAGCTTCGCTTCTAAGAACCCTTGGTCTATCATAGTCAGCTTTACGGCTTGAGTAGATACGGCATCTACCCGCTCTTCTGTCGCGATCGTCTCGATCGCCTTCTTCGCCTTCCGGTAGGCGTCCTGCGTCATGTTTTCTTTTTCGCCCTCCAAGAACTCCAGAGCCTTGGTTGCGTCGCCGTTGTCAGCCAGTGCAGCTGCCCTTGATATGACGGCCTGCGTCATGTTCTCGCGCAGGGCGGTGTTGCGCGGCGTGTCGCCATTCTCGCCGACAACGTCTGCTTCGAGGCCTAGTAAATCAATCTGGCGGTCGGTGGATGTAGTCAGGTTAGCGACAGCTGCGTCCCACGTGTCGTCGTCAGTGTGCAGGGCGACGCGCTCTATCTGACTGGCGACGTTGGCAGTGATCAACGTGTTTTCGTATTGCATGCTTTGGGAGGTCTCATGCGTCGCAACTGTCGATGTCAGGCGGGCGCGGTGAGCCTCAAGGTATTTGGTTGCACTGTCGCGGCCTGACGCTGACAGGCCTTCTGTAGCCTGCCACCGAGCTTTGAACTCTGCCAATCTGCCTTCTATCTCTGCCGTCGCGCCGATCGCGTCTCCCTGCAGGCGCGTGCGTACGCCCGTCTTAGGATTGAACAGCTCCTCTTCGAGGGCGTTACCCTCTGCCTGCATTTCTAGAAGGAGGCGGTTGTTGGTGCGGCCTTGCAGGATGGCGGCGCTGTCGCCCAGTAAGCTGCCGAGCTGCCCCAGCTGCCGCGCGCCAAAACCCATGTCCACTTGCTGGACATTCTGGAAGTTTTGCGCGCCGCTGGCCCGCTGGATATCCCCGATCGGGGCTACGCCTTGGGTGGCTGGGGTAGGGACTATTGGCATTTTGTTATCCGCCTGTTGATGGGAATAAGATGTCGGCGTTCTGGTTCAGCGCGCCAACACCAGCGGTCAGTCCAGACATGAATGGGCTGATGCCTGCGGCCTGTTTTGCATAAAGGTTTGACTGGGCAGTGAACTGCGCACCTTGATTTAGCGCGCGCTTCTCTTCAAAGCCTGTGTTCATCTTCATCGTCAGGATGTCAGCTGCACCGGCGTACCGAATGTCGTCCTGCAGTGCTGCTGCTGTGGTTCCGCCTTCGAGGCTGATACCTGCACCTGCGCTGTAGGCGCGTGCTGAACCAATGATCTGACGTGTGCGCAGACCTCGATCCTTGTACGCGATCTCGCCGCGCTCTACGACGTCTGCCGCGTTCTCCTTGGCGATGCGGGCGTTCTCTGCTGCCTGTGCAGCGTTTGCCTGCGATACACTCTTTTGCGCTTTGGCGGCTTTACTTGCGCCTATCGCCTGCATACCGACGCTAGCTATGGCTAGAATTGTTGTGAAACCCATCAGTCGATCTCCTTCGTGAGAAACACGCCAGACTTTTTAAGGCCATACGGTTCCATCATGGCAGCGGCAGCGTCATCGTCCACGTTTCCATTGATCATCAGACGCACGTTTGCCCCGTGCTCCTCAGCCCACGTGAGGAAGTGGGTGAGTATGGCCCCACCGATGCCCTTGTTGCGGTGCTCAGGCAATGTGTAGAAGGCGTGCTCCGACGCTACTGTGGTGTCCGTCCAGATGTCTGGCACGACTTCTGCAGCGATGAACCCAAGAACGCTCTTACCATCCACCGCCCCATACACTAGCGGGCCGCCGTGCTCGATGAGAGCTAGGGTGATGGTGCGCGTACGGTCAGGGTCAGCGGTAGTGCCACGCTCCTCGAAGAAGGACATGGCTGCGTACATCAGACCGTCGATGTCGTTTACTGTAAGGTCTCTGTATTCGATCATTACTATCCGCCGTAGTTTACATCAGGCACCAGCGCCAAGATCGTGATGGGCAGCGGATCGCGCTGCTCGATGACAATCTGCTTCTTCTTACCCCAGTCTGACTTCATAGTCACGTCAATGTCGTCAGTGACCATCTCTAGCGGCTGGCCGTAGGTAGAAGGCAGCCCGAATTTGGCTTCGCGCATCTGGTCAACAGTTGGTCCATACCACATGCCCATCGTCCTCTCAACCTGAACGGTCATGCGGTTGATGTTCTTTGGCCTGCCCTGAGCCGACTGCCCGCCGTCCGCATACGTTGACAGCGGCAGTGTGATCAGTCGGCAGGTGTAGGGTAGACCGATGTGTACCGTGCTGGCAGGCGTCGATAGGGTGACCGTGCCGTTGGTCACTGTCTGCGCCGCTTCAGAGTATCCATTAGCGGCTGCCACCACGCTTGCTCCTTCAAGATGCCACAATCCAGAGATTGTGGTGACAGCCTTCCGCACCTCGCCGCCGGAGGAGTAAACAGCGAATGCAGTACCATCGACGTCGGTCCCTTCGGTGGTCAGCTCGAAGGTGTCCGAGGTGACATTAGCGATCGTATAGCCGGTGCCATTGATCTCTGAAGAGACAGACTTCTTTCGTGTTGTCGTAGCGTCTACAGACTGGATGTCTCGCAGATCTACAATGTCGCCATTGGAGAACCCGTGACCGACAGCTGTGACAACGACAGGGTTTGCGGAGGTGTAGCCGGTCACTGTGACAGGGACGTCGTAGGTCAGGCCGCTATCCACGTAGAAGGCGTCACTGAGTTGCGAGAAATCTGTCTTCGACATGCGCTCGATGTACGTTTTCGTGACGCCACCAACGACGCGCTCGACGATGAAGTAGGGAATGTCATATGCGCCCTCTCGTATCGAGCAAGTTGCTTTGAAGTCGCCGTCTGTCGTGTGTCGTGTCCACGCGTAGACATCTTGGTCTGGCTGGTACGTCAGGCACAGTGCGATACCGTCGTTGCGGATACACCATGCTTCTGCGTGTGGGGCTGGTGCGTAGTCCCAGTCAACGATCGTGTAGCCGTTGAACAGGTGGCGTGCCAAGATGCTCAGATCTTTGCCGATGAACTTGTCGTCAGCAAACTGGTACGTCAGATCTCTCACGAACTCACCGGCGCTCATGAATAGGGCGACCGGCCCCGCCACCAGCGGGCGCAGGCTGGTAGATCCGTAATAAGACTGCGGCTTCACACTGACGGTGGATGGCGTGAAGACACCTGTCTCTGAATAGACGCGATACTCGCCGCCACCCGTCAGTAGGATCAGGTCTGTCAAAGGGACGACGTGCCGGATAGAATTGATGCGCCGAGCTGCGATCGTGTTGATGATCGCGTCGTCATCCTGAAGAGGGTAGCTGCGCGTGAAGTTATCGAAGTTGCCAGACTGCGTCAGGTAGAAGCGGTTGGGGTACTCAAGCGTGTTCGCAAAGACGCGTCGCTGCTGAAAGAAGCCAGTGGCTGCTGGGTTGTTGTCGCCCAGACCGTCAGGATCTGCGAAGGGGTCGAAGAGGACAGGCGGCCCTTTGGTGTAGTCTGGGTCTGAATTATTGTCTTCGAAAGCTAGGTTTGTCGTCTCGCCGATAAGGCCGAACTCACCGAGAGTTGTTGATGCGTAGACGCGGTAGCGCGTAGCTCCTGTGTTGCCGACCCATCTCAGGATGTTGGTGGTGGTTGGGCTAGAGCCTACGGCTTCTACGAACAGTGGGTAGACGTTGCCGCCGCTGGTGTAGGTACTGAAGTTGGTGCTGTCGATCGGGACACCTTCGGTGCTGTCGAGGGCAAAGGTGGTCAGGGTGAGTGGACGCACGTGTACGCGCAAACCGTTCAGCTCTGTCATTCCGACAATACCATCCAGCTCGATGTGATCCATCTCGTTCAGGCCGTGTCCGCTTGCTGTTGTGATGACGCATGGGTCTGCCTTGGTGATCGATGCGATCGCTGGGGCTGTCTTGCTGTTTCCGCGTAAGCTCTCTTCCAGATTGTCAGCGTCCACCGCAGTCACCGTGTAGTAGCGGTGGTCGTTTGTCTTCACCCACAGGCCTGAGCCACTGAAGGTGGTGAATGATGTGCTGTTTACAGCGACTTCGGTAATGTGGTTAGCAATCGTGAACTCGTTTGCGTTGGTAACTGTCACGACAAACGAGGTGTTGTTCAGCTGAACCATAGTCGCCGCGCTTTGCATATAGATCTGGTCGCCAGTCGTCAGCCCGTGTGTGGCGGACGTCACTGATGCGACGGCTGCCTTTGAAATGGCAGTGATGACGCCGCTCGTCACTTCCCCGCGCACGCTTACCTCCATGTCGAAAGGGTATGGCATCGACGGCAGCAGCTCGACGTCTGTCAGTGTCCAGTTATCGTTGTCCAAACGGACCAGCTCCTGCGCCGTGTAATCGTTGTGGCACAGTGTCATCACGTCGCCTGACTGGCCGAATGTGATCTCGAACAGGTCAGCTGCGCTGTAGGGGGTGACAACCTCATATGGTGGCGTGGCAGTTCCGCCTGATGTGTAGGCGGTGTATCCGCTGGCATCGACGTCCACACCATCGAGAGTTTGCAGCTCGAAGGTGTTGGCCGTGACATTGGCGATCAGGAAGTTGCGCCCGTTCAGCTGGGTCATGCCAGCAACAGCAGTGACATACACCTCGTCGCCGTTACTGAGGCCGTGGGCTGTGGATGTGACGACGGCAGGATCTGCCGCAGTTACAGCCGTGATGGTCTTCACAGCAGAGCTGTCGAGAACTTGGTTTCCAAGTGTGTGGAAGCGGGCGTACTGCTCCCCGAACTCAAGGACGAACGTCTGCTCTGTGTTGAACTCGAAAGGTATGAGGCGTTTCGCACCGGCCACCGACTTTACACGTGACACGAACTCCAGACCTGAACGGCTTTCCATGCCGCCGCTGAACTTGGCTACGAAATTCTCAGCCAGTTCGACTGACACGGCACGTTTTGCAAGGTCTACTCTTGCGCCAACGGCAGCGGAAATCTCTCCACCGCCCATGCTAGGCTGAATGATCCGTACCACTTTTAGCTCCTTGCGGTGATCCAATCTGGATCGGGTTCGTCGTCTACTTCTACGCCCTCGTTGCCGTCTTCACTCTTCGCGAGTGACACGGCTTCCGATGCCAGCTGCCGCATTTCCAGCATGATACCACGGTCACCCGTGATTGGCATCGCAATAGCAGCAGATAGGCGTAGAGCGAACGCTAAAACGAAAGCTGGATCATACATCCCAGCGTCAGTGATCAGCTTGATGTACTCGATCTCTGGCTCTTCTAGGTTGCACATCAGTACCTTGTTGTTATCGGCGTTCCGCCCAACTGCGAACTCGATTGGAAGTGCCTTACGTCCGGCGGGGTTAACAATGCGCGTAACCTTCAGCGCATCTGCCGGATATGTGAACATGTACAGCCAGTCATCCGGCGGCGTCCCAACGAGAGCCGCCGGATTTGTAAAGCGTTTGGCAAAGCCCCACGGGTGCTCGCGCAGCAGCATGTCGCGAACGTGGTCATAGACCAGTGCGACCTGCTCGGCCTCTGGGCTTGCCTCGTCTAGGGACGTGATGTCGAAGCGGTCTCCAATGTTCTGGAGAGCGAGCTGCGCGATTTGTAGGTCCGTGGCTGCCATTGCTTAGGCCTTTCGTGTGCTGCCGCCTTTGGCTTTTGGTACTTCTGCGGCGCGGGCTTGTGCCTTTTTCAAGGCGGCCTCGTCTGCGACTTTTGGCTTTACCGGCTTTGCCTGTTCCGCCTCTTCCAGCTTGTCTTCAAGATCTTCTGGATCAATGATCTGTGCGCTGCGTGGCAGCATACCCTTCTGGGCGAAATCATCTGGCAGAGTGTAGATCGTGGAGATCGTCTTGCCGCGACCGAGGCGGCCAAAGGCGGGGTGGTGGAAACCGTTCTTACCGAACTGAACTTGGATTGGCATCTTGTCTCACTCCTGAATTTAGGTGAAAGGGGGCGGCACTGCCGCCCCTCTTATTTAGTTTTGGCCGTCTGCGTAAGACGTGTACGCAGAGATATCGTGCGTGATGAACGCATCGATAGCACCGGCTGTCACTTCAGTCGTACCGACTACGCAGAGGATACCGAGGTAACGCTCATATGCGCGCGACGTGCCAGCTGGGAGAGTGGCAACCAAGATGGTGCCAGTCGTTTTCAGCTGTGCGTCGTTGGCGTCTGTGCCGTCAGTGACGAATGTGCCTGTGTCCAAGTGGACAGTGGCACTGCCGTCTGTGGCGATGGCTGCCTGTGCGTCGGATACCACCTGAAACTTAATCGTCCCAGCAGCACCTGCCGTGATGATTTCAGTTGTCGGGCGGATAACAACGTACATGGTTTCACCAACACCGTGGTCCTGCGGCGTAGCACCGAGGTCAATGACGTCACCGATCAAGGCGGTGCTTGCAGCTGCAGCAACGCTTTGAGCGGAGGCCATCTCTAGAAGACTATCTACAATCATAAGAAAACTCCTTTCGTTTTCAATTAGGTTACGCGGGCTTCGTCAACCGACAAAGCATCGCAGCGGCGAATTGGGAAGCCGCCCCATGAGGTTTGCATTGTGCCGCCAACCATGTCTGTAGACAGGGTAGAGTTGGAGACTGCGTTGGCTGTCTGGCGACGCAAGAAGCCAAGCACCTGCTTGTCCATGTACCAGACCGTACGACCGAACGCCGCGTTTGGCAGCTCGCTCACAGCTTGGTGCATGAGATCATTGAGATCTGCACCAGTTGAGATGTCGTTGGTCAGCAAGGAACGGTCGATGTTGCAGATGCGTACGACGTAGCGCCAGTCACGCAGGCAGAGGCCAGCATCCCAACGGTAGTGCGTACGGAACGCTTGCATACGGCCATTGTTGCCGTCTGCGTCTTCGATCGTCACTTCGCCAAGGTCACGCTGCTGAACGCCAGCTTTGGAACCTTTTGGCACGATGCCGTGGACTGTGTTAGGTGACCAGCAGATCAGCCAAATTGAGGCGTTGTCTGACTGAACGCCTGCCGCGTCGATGATGTTATCTGCGTTTGCAGCTGACAAATCATTGTAACGCGCCGACAAACCAGTGAACTCTTCAGGAGCTGTAGTCTCGTCGCCGTAGAACAGCGTGTCGCTGATCTCTTGGTTCATGCCTTCGATGTGAGGGCGATCCTCTTGCAGGCGGAATGCTGCAGGGTCAGAGGCCATGCCAACAAGGGCGGCGTCTACTTCTGCATAGTCTTCCAACATGCCACAGGTGTCTGTGACCTGCACGGCGCGCGCCTTGGTTGGCTGAACGCCACCGTAGAGTTTACGCCACGTTGGAGCTGGCAGACCGGAGCGGATCGAAGAGCGGTTACCGCTCGTCAAGTTGCCTTCCAGCCACGTCATATCCATGAGGATTTCGTTGGTTTCGTTTAGGATCTCGATCACATCTGCGATCGAGCCATCTGGGTCTGTAACCTTCGCCAGATCGGCGAGGGTGGGGTTCTTGACACTAAGCACGGCCATGTTGGCTCTCCTTGATTATGCGCTGTCTTTAAACATCGTTGGGTAGATGCGCTGGAGGCTGGCTCGTGCGTCGTCTGGCACTGCGTCACCGTCAACGGGAACTGGGTCCATCATCACCTTCGAGATGCGGTTCATCATTCGTAGGAAAGCTGGGTGGTTGCCGATTGCCAGACCGTCGGGGTTGTCTTCACTGGGAGACTTCAGAAGGTTGATCATGTCCGCGTCGCCGTATGCTGAAACGAGGGCCGTAGCCTGCTTCAAAGCGCCTTTGAACTTTTCTCCGCCTACTTCGGTGTCAGTGCGAGCGGCTTCACGCCACTCATTAACCCGTCCATTCCATTCATCGACAGCCTGCGTGTTAGCTGCCTGCGAACGATCGAGATCATACTCGACTAGCTTTTGGAATTGATCCTGTGACAGACCGTATTCCGCCGCCTTGTCTTTGAAGGCCTCGATTTTCTCCATGTCGATCGCGTCTTCTGAGACGCCCTCGCCAAGAGTGAAGGTGTACTCTGGCACCCCTTCGTCGTCGGCTTTGTCGGCACCCGCCAGCACATCACCGTCTACTGTTGGTTGTGCCTCATCTTTGGGCTTGATGTCAAGTAGGTCCGTATTGGACGTTTCTGGTGCGACGGCAGGTGTGCTATCTTCTACTGTGCCTGTGATCAGGTCTTCGTTCTCAATCGTCAAAGTGGTTCTCCTCCAGCATTAACATAAATTTTGCCGGTGCTCGCGTTCTGATGCTTTCCATCAGCACAAGGCCGACGCTACGTGCGCCCTCGTTGAAGGCAGTGTCGTCGGAGGACGCTGGCACGTGGCTAATGCGATCGACGTGCGCCGCTCCGAAGATGTGTTGATAGAGCCAGCGTCGTCCGCGCGGCTCTTTCAGGATGTAATCGATGTCCTTCGCCGCATCGTCCTCAGCTTTCTGTGCTGCTTTGATGTGCTCTGGATCTGATGCGTCGTATGTTGCCTTCATCCGCCAGCACCTAGCAGCGCCTGCAGAGCATTCGGCCCCTGAGCGTCTGTCTCTGACAGGAGCTTGGCTGCTTGCGCACCGCCCTGTGCTGTCTGCGCCATCGCTGCCACCTCTTCTTGCGCTTGCGCCGCCTGCTGTGCCTGCAGACGCTCGGCTCTGATCTGTGCAACCACGCTTGGTTCGCGGATAAGCTCAGGCCCGTTGCCCAAGATCTCGCTGTACTGGCGCAGTGCCTCGTCTGTGTTGAGGTTGTCCAAGATATCTGGAGCAACTGCGGCCATGTTGCCTGCGAAAGAGACGGTGCGCTCGATGCTCGACGCGGCAACTGCCTCCTGCGCCTGCGCCAAAAGGCTGACGTATTTGACTTTGATCTGCGCACCTTGCAACGCCTCCGGCGGCGGCGGTAGGTTGCCTGCCTTGAGCGCCATGTAGAAGAGATCGTCGATCATTGGGTCAAGGTATTCGGTGTTTACGCGCTGCAGAACCGGACCAAGCAGTACCAGCTTCTCTTCGTGGCGCTCGGCCACCTCTGTCGCCGTGATCTGGCGACGATCGGAATTGAGCATCATGGCAAACAGGTCTGCGTAGAAGCCGCGTTGGATGCGACCCTGCACCTCTTGAATGTCCATCAACATCTCTTGGATACGTGGCGTCACTTGGTAAGCAGGCTGAAAACCTGCGCCGCCGTTGATCGGATCGACGTAGGTCACACCAGCAGGCATCACGCTGGATGGCTTGCCTTTTAGGTTGGTCGTCGCGACCATTGGCGGGTTCACCATCTTGTCGATTGCTTGAGCTTTACGCTTCTGTTCGTGCTGAAGTTGCTTGATGTCGCCGAGTTGCTCCATTGCTGGGCTAAACCCATAGACGTCGCCGTAGGTCACATCCCAGCGCGGAGCATAGTATGGGAAACTGTCGTAGCCTTCTTCGCGCAGGACGACGTCAGTGTCTGCCCCCACCTCGAAGTAGATGTCGGCGTACTTCTTGTTCTTTCCGTCGAGGCGGCGCAGGTCGCGATCCTGATCACGGCGTGGCTGCACCATGTGAACCACCTCGATCGGCGTATCGAACGACCCACGGTTCCACGCGTTCTTCAACGCATTACTCGCGCGTGACCAGTCGATGTCGCCGTTGCGCTGCGTCAGGAACTGCTCGACGATCTGGCTGGCGGTCATCATGAACTTGCGGCCAACTGTATCGACGTCTCCGAGCCAGTTCTCGGCGATGACGTACTCGCCTGCCGTCAGTGATCTGAAGTGGATGGTGCGCGTCGGGTGCGGGACACGCATCGACACGGCTGTGCCGAAAGCTCCCAGCTCTGTGTATTGCGTAGCAGCTGTATTGTAGAAGTTGCTGCCTGAGAGGATGGAGCGCATCCGCATCTCTACTGCGCCAATCCAATCTTTCACGCCATCCTGATCCATCAGGTAGGGGTCTTCCGTCTGCAGTCGGAACCAAGGCCTGCTTGGGCTGGTCAGACCGGACACCATGCCAGCGGACAACGTGCGCAGGGCTTGTCCTGCTGTGTTGTCGATGATCTTGTTGGACCGCTTGCGACCTTTGCTGGACTGGTTTTCCTGCAAGTATCTGCCGCGACGTGGCAGCAGGTAATCGGTTATCTCTGACCAATGGGAGCGCCAGCTGCTGCGGTACTCTTCGAGGGTGACGAAGCGTTTGCGCACGTCCTTCTTCGGGGTGGTGGTGCTCATTTCCATGTCAGTGTTCCTTCACTGTAGCGATGCCGGTGATCGCTTGGTTGGCGCTTAGTGGCCGGTAAGCGAGGACGTATTCGTCGAATGTGCCGCCGATAGACTTGTGCATCCACCTCCGGTAGTTGCCGTCAACCAACGCAGTGCTGGCTGTCGAAACCGGCTCTGCGACGATCGTCGATCCCAAAGCTGTCACGGTCTGATTTGTGGCGTAGGACTGAGAATACCTGCTGCTTGCTGTGTAGACGAGCGGCGCAGACAGCGTCGGGTTGCGCAGCAGCAGCAAGACGCCAACGTCTGCGCTCGTATTGGTACGGATGCAGGCGATGTTGACGAACTCTGCCGCAACATCGTTGTACGTTGCGTTGAGCTTGAAACCCTGCAGCGCATACGTCGTGCCAACGCTGTTGCAGCTCAGGCTCGTTGGGTTGACCGTGACGTAGCTGAAGCCCTTGTCTGACACGTCGCCGACGACGCTGACCTGCGAACAGATAGCGCGCATGCTTCCTGTGCCGATCGAGCTGCGGATCTCGTAGCGCAGTGCGTGCTGTGCTGTGCGGGTCATTGGTCCGACGCTCTCGCCGATGTAAGGCGCGACGGCTGCCAGCTCCCACCCGCCCTGAGCCGTGCAGATCCACAGGCGGAGTGCTGCGCCTCCGAGCCACAAGAAGTCGAATGCCACGGCGCTGAACTTGCTGAAGTCGAAGTCGATCTTCCTGTCGCCGTTCCAGTCTGCGAGCGGCTCATTCACCGTCAGTGTTCCGTTGTTCCACGCCTTCAGACGGTACGTCAGGCCGTCCATCTCAAGTGCGAAGCCGTCGAGGTTGGCCGTGTAAGGTGCCGTTGTCGATGAGCTGAAATAGCCAACGCGTTTTAGGACGCCTGCCTCCACGCCCATGTTGTCAAACGTCAGCTCTGCCATCAGTGGGTAGCCTGAGTAGTAAGGCACAGCGCGCCGACCTTGACGTACGAGGTACTGCCCAGCGCCCACGGCCATGTTCATCTTGTTGGTCTGGAATGTAGCCGTGCCTGTACCCACCGTGTCCCATAGCTCTGCGCTGTCGGCGAGGCTGGTGCGGCCATCGAACAGGATCTGCGGACCTGCAGACAGGATCGCACCGCTTGGGGTGTTGGTTATCGCCGATCTAACGGCTGAGGTGGCGAAGGCTGGTCGCATCTACTGTCCGGTCAAGGTTTTGAGCGCGCGCTGCGTCATGCCTGTGAAGCGCCCAGCGCCTCCGCCGACGTTTCTGATGTTAGTAGGGTTGCGGGCGGCCTTTTCGTAGCCAAAGGTTCTACCCGACGTCATGTCATTACGCGCAAGTTTAATCACGGCAGCCTTCTTAGGGCGTGTGATCGGCGTTGTCTCGGTGGATACGGTTTTCGATGCTGTGCTTTTGGATGATCCGGTCATGGTCCTGTCCTATACTAAAATGCTGGGCGCGCTTTTGGGCGCGTGCTAGAGGTCGGCGCTGATGATGGGCGCGCTTGTGGGCGCGTGGGAGACTTGGACAGCTTGGCCGAGGCGGCTGCCTGCTGTGCCTTGTCGCTTGGACTGTCGTTGTTGTCGTTTTTTCTATGCGATTTAGGTGATTTAGCCGCCGAGCTGGTAGTCGATGCAGCTTTAGGCTTAGGTGGACTGAATGCTTCAAAGGATGGTGGCAGCACGTTCTGGCCGCGATCGTCGCGTGTATCCACACCGAATGACCGACCTGCGCCTGCCTGCTGGACACGCTGTCGCGCTGAGCTTGCCCGCGATGCATTGGCGCTGACGGCACCGGCAAGAGCTGGGAACAGTGAACTTGATGCAGAGCTTCC
>UPTN01000585.1_pt1 | contig 18266 bp, 23 predicted proteins | sample 2160111 | NCBI WGS metagenome assembly UPTN01 (sample SAMN06265058, study PRJEB28932) | marine metagenome | isolation source: Columbia River Estuary | place: USA:Columbia River Estuary, USA | collected 2014-05-05
ATCGAGGGTGAGGTGAACGGGCAGGCCAGGACGGTAGCCTTTCCCATGCAGAGCATACCCTGCAGGCCACCAGTGACCTGATCCCGGTTTGATTCGGTCCTGAAACAGGCGGACACTGTGGGCGACGCAGCCTGCCAGGGAGTCATGCCATGAAAGCCCGTTCGTTGACCTTGATCGCCGCCTTGCTCGTATTTGCTGGATGCCAATATGATTCGCCGCTTACCGATGAGCACAGTGTCTCGATAGACCGCGCCTTGCTCGGTGTGTGGGAAGAGATTCCTGATGACGGCGCCTCGCTGGATGAGTTGAACAGGATGGTGGTCCTGAAATTCTCCGAAACCGAATACCTGGTTCATTACCCGGTCAAAAAAAATGGCGGGTACTATCGGGCCTATCCCTTTAGCCTGGGGGGCGTGGAAGGGGTTCAACTCGAGATCCTGGGATCAGGAAGTGGTCCGATTGAGGAAGACGAAGATGATATTTATATCGTGGCGTCTTACGCAATCATTAACGGTGAACTTGAAGTTCAATTACTGAACGAACAGTTGGTTGATGATGACCTGCCAGGAAGTGCGGCGATTCGAGAAGCATTCCTTAAGAACAAGGAGTCGAAAGACTTGTTCACTGACCCGGGTAAATTCAGACGGGTAGAAAATCAGGACTAGACCGCCAGATCAACAAAGCGCCTCGGCTCGATGAGCCGGGACGGACTATTACGTTTCAACAACAGGGTAATTATGAGCGAGGAACATTTTCGGCGATTGGAGAACATGTACCGGGCGGCGCCAATCAGCAATATCTATCCGCCGGAAATAGTGATCTCCGACGCGGCGTGCGAAATTCAAATCAAGGTCCAGCCAGAGTACTTTCACGCGGCAGGCGCGGTGCACGGCAGCGTGGTATTCAAGTTACTGGATGATGCTGCATTTTTTGCCGCCAATTCCCTGGAAGAAACGTTCTTTGTCTTGACGACTTCGTTCAATATTTACCTTACCCGACCGGTTTCCTCGGGATTTATTCGTGCGGTGGGTAAAGTGGTTACCCAGAACAGGCTGCAGTTTATCGCCGAGTCCGTGGCCTATGACGACCAGGGCAGGGAGATCGGACGTGGCAGTGGAACATTTGTCACGGGAAAGCTGCCCCTGGCCCAGGCCCTGGGGTATGCGGAAGACTAGTTACCCCAGTATGCGACAAACACTAATCAGTCCGGCAGTCATGTTCGCGATGATGAATGCAGCACGGGCCCTGGGAATAATTGTTAGCGTCGAAAGTGTAGTTATCGGTAAACTGTAATTTTTCAAGGGAAGATGGATCTTATGATTACGGGCAAAGAAGCACTTGAGAGACTGCAGGAAGGCAACAAGCGCTTTGTATCCAGTGTCGGCGGTAGCCAGGTGCAGTTGCATTCAACCCGGCCGGCTGAGTTGAACCAGCCTCACCAGCCCCTGGCGATTGTGCTGGGTTGTTCGGATGCTCGGGTTCCGGCAGAAATCGTGTTCGACCAGGGCCTTGGAGACCTGTTTGTGATCCGGGTAGCCGGCAATATCGTTGCGCCATCCCAGGTGGGCAGCATTGAATTTGCGGCCTCCATGTTTGGAACCCGATTGGTGGTGGTGCTCGGGCACACCCAGTGCGGCGCCATCCAGGCCACCATTGAAGAATTGCAGCGGCCCATGGAAAACCAGTCGCGTAATTTACGGGCGATCGTTGATCGGGTCCGTCCTTCTGTCGAAGGCTTGCTGAAGACAGACCTTCGTCATGACATGGCTGCATTATCGTTGCGGGCCGAGAGGGACAACGTCCGGGCATCGGCCCGTAAGTTAAGACATGGCTCCGCCATTCTCGAGCAACTAATCCGTGATGAAGGCCTGCTGATTGTGGGCGCCGAGTACTCGGTGGAAACCGGGCGGGTCGAGTTCTTTGATGGAGTGGAAACCGACTAGCCGGGCGTGTTATCCCCCGCTGGTCCGGGTCTTGTCTCGTGGTCGTAACTTGAGAAATTTGAACGCCAGTTATGTTGTGGCGCATCAATTAGAGTGAGTCCAAGTTATTGATAATATGAGACTTATTCTGTTTAATGATAAGAGTCCGTATGACTTATCAAGAATAATCAGAACAGAAGAAAGACTAAGGGGACCTCTATGGAATATTTCAATTACTTTACTGATGCTCTGTCGAAATACACTGAGTTCAATGGTCGGGCAAGTCGTACCCAGTACTGGATGTATGTGCTGATTTACGTGATCATCGCCGTCGTATTGGGTCTTATCAATTCCTGGTTGGCCTTGATATTTGAACTGGCATTGCTATCTCCGTCCCTGGCCATTGGCGCCCGGAGGTTGCACGATACAGATCGCAGCGGACTATGGCAGTTGCTGTGGCTGATACCCATTCTTGGCTGGATTGTCTTGCTCATTTTCTTCGTGCTGCCCAGTGACGGAGATAACGATTACGGTCCCGCGCCCCAAGCGAGTTAACAAAGCACCGCTATTTGTCGTTTACCTTCACCCGGGGTGCTGCCTGTACCCCGGGGAATCCCCCTTGTCGCAACTGCGCGATGCGACTGTTTGAGGAGTACACTCAACAGTCTTGAACTCCATTGATTTGTTCCACAACCAAGGACGGAGGAAGGGGACATGTTGCACAGAGAACGGCATCGCACACAGCATATTGGTTGGCTCAGGGCTGCTGTCCTTGGAGCCAACGACGGTATCGTGTCCACCGCCAGCCTGGTGGTTGGCGTTGCAGCCGCCAACGCGGGGTATTCCGAGGTGATGTTGGCAGGCGTTGCCGGCCTGGTGGCCGGTTCAATGTCCATGGCGGCGGGGGAGTATGTTTCCGTCAGTTCCCAGTCTGATACCGAAAAGGCGGATGTGGCCCGGGAGCGACGGGAATTGGAAGCGGACCCGGTGCACGAACACCAGGAGCTGACCGCCATCTACGTTCAACGCGGTCTTACCAAGGAACTCGCTGACCAGGTGGCGACTCAGTTGGCGGCCAAGGATGCCCTGGGTGCCCACGTTCGGGACGAGTTGGGAATTTCCGAGACCGTCACGGCACGACCTATCCAGGCCGCGTTGGTATCCGCGTGTACCTTTGCCGTGGGTGCATCGTTGCCATTGCTGGTGGTGGTCCTGGTTCCTATGGAACGTCTCGAGTTGTTCGTGTCAGCGTCCTCCCTGGTATGTCTTGCCGGCCTGGGGGCCCTGTCTGCCTATACTGGCGGGGCGTCAGTTTGGACCGGCACCTTGCGTGTGACATTCTGGGGTGCCCTGGCGATGGCCCTGACCGCAGTGGTGGGTCGCCTGTTTGGCGCGGTGGTGTAGAGCCTCGGGTGCAGGGACCTATAGTTAAGAAGAGAGTGAGGCGTTGATGGGTTTTCTGGTCGGAATCACGGTACTGCTTTGTTATCAGTTGATCGGAGAGGTCCTGGTGTTGCTGTCGGGAATCCCGGTTCCCGGTCCTGTGGTGGGAATGGCTTTGTTGCTCCTGACACTATTGGTCAGGGGCAAGAGCGCGGAGTCCCTGGATGGCGCCTCAACGTCCCTGCTTAGCCACCTTTCATTATTGTTCGTTCCGGCAGGGGTTGGCGCCATGCTGCACTTCCAGCGTATTGGCAGCGAGTGGCTGCCAATCAGCGTGGCATTGGTGGTGAGCACGTTACTCACCCTGGTGATCACCGCCCTGGTGATGCGATCGCTGCTGCGATTGCGTTCAAAGGGAGGCGAGGCAAATGACTGAGACAGGCCTTTCCACGCTCTGGGTGTATTTGTCGGCATCGCCGCTGCTGGGACTGATTGTCACCTTGCTGGCTTACATCGTTTCCTATCGCCTGTATGAGGCAGCCAACCGTAACCCGCTGTTGAATCCGGTTGCCCTGGCCATGTTGATCCTGATGGCGTTGTTGTTTGTCACAGATACCCCGTACAGCACGTATTTTGAAGGTGCCCAGTTTGTTCACTTCCTGCTTGGGCCGGCCACCGTGGCATTGGCGGTTCCCCTGTACCAGCAGTTCTCGAAGTTGCGTGCCTTGTGGCCGGTTATTCTCGCGTCCATCCTGATTGGCGTGTTCGTGGCGACCTTGAGCGCGGTGGGCATCGCCTGGTTGCTGGGCGGAACCCCGGAAACCCTCTTGTCCCTGGCGCCGAAATCTGTGACCACGCCGGTAGCGATGGGAATCTCCGAGACCATTGGAGGACTGCCTTCTCTTACCGCCGTGATGGTGGTGGTCACCGGCATTATTGGTGCGGTATTTGGCACCCGTATTTTCGATGCAATGGGCATTGAGCAGGACGATGTCCGGGGTATTGCCATGGGGGTTGCCGCCCACGGAATTGGCACGGCCAGGGCTTTCCAGGTGAGCCACCAGATGGGTGCTTTCTCGGGACTGGCCATGGCGCTGAGTGCGATGGCAACGGCGCTGCTGTTGCCCTGGTTGCTGGGCATGCTGGGCCTGGTGTCCTGAATCCTCTGCGGCCCTCGCGTTGGAAGTTTTCCCATATACCCGGATAATGGGGTACAAGCATTTGCGGCCCGGTCATGCTGGCTTGCTACTCCCTTTCAACTGATTGAGCGAAAAACATGGCTGTAAGAGACAGTAACGGCGCCGAACTGGACGATGGCGATTCCGTCCAGGTAATCAAGGATCTGAAGGTGAAAGGGACATCCTCCACCCTGAAACGGGGTTCCGTGTACAAGAACATCCGCCTGACCTCTAACGATGAGCAGGTGGAATGCCGCCAGGGCAAGTCCACCATCGTGCTAAAGACCTGCTTTTTGAAGAAGGTCTAGCAGAACCGGTGACGTCACTACCCACAGGTGCCTGATGAAGAAAGTTTTACCCCTGCTCATTGCGTTGCTGGTCGCCTACCTGGGTTACGAGCAACTTCCCCAGACGTCGAATCCGCCGGCGACCGAATCGAGTGATTATGGCCGCCAGGCTCCGGTCAACCAGGCGCTGTTTTCTGCCATGGAAAACCGGCGCAGTGATGTCCAGTTGGAGGCAGTGGGAACCGTGGTAAAAGTCCTGGCCGATGACAATGATGGCAGTCGCCACCAGCGCTTTCTGATACGCGCAGGTTCGGGGCAGACGGTCCTGGTTGCTCACAACATTGATCTTGCTCCCAGGGTGGCCGGGCTGGCCGCCGGAGACCAGGTCACGATTTACGGTGAATATGAGTGGAATGCCAAGGGCGGGGTTCTCCACTGGACTCACCATGATCCGGGCGGCCGCCACGTGGGTGGCTGGATCAAGCACGAAGGTCAAACTTACCAGTAGCCCCGGCGTTGTTATCAGCCCGGCTACGAGAAGGAGCCTGCTGGATTCATGAAAATCGGTCTTGAACTACGCGCGCCATTACGAGAGGACCTGGAACTGTTTTTTGAGTTCCAGAGAGATCCTGTCGCGATAAAGATGGCGGGTTTTCATCCTCGCAGTCTCGACGCCTTCATGGAGCACTGGGAAAAGATCCTGGCAGATCCGGCGGTTACGAAATCCACCATCGTCTGGGACGGCAGGGTAGCCGGTAACATCGTGTGTTTTGAGGTGGGAGACAAGCGAACCGTGGGTTACTGGCTGGGCAGCACCTATTGGGGAAAGGGCCTGGCCACGGATGCGTTGAAGCAGTTCGTCAGACAGGTGCAGGAAAGGCCTTTGTACGCCTACCTGGCCGCACACAATCATGCCTCCCGTCGGGTACTGGAAAAATGCGGCTTCGTCATGCAAGGCAGTGTGGATACCCCCGAAGGGCTGAGCCCGCTGGATGGCGAAGAGTTGTTAATGAAACTGGGTAGCGAAGAAACCTGACGCCGTCGACTACGGCCTTCTGAAACACGGGGAATAGCGCAGCCCCGAAGCATCCAGTAGTCTTGAACAGTCTCCTGGATGGGTCCCGACCCGGTGTACCCGCCTGATCAAAAATAAGGATAATTATAAGCATGAATTTTCTTCGCCTGTTGCCTGTCATTCTCAGCCTGTTGTTGCTTGCCGCACATTTTTACCGTGCCGGGATAGAGCTGCTGGCAGGTATCTGCCTGGTACTGCCAGCATTACTGTTTTTCAGGGAGCGCTGGGTGCCCTGGGTGATCCAGGGAGCGTTATTCTTCGGTGCCCTGGAGTGGCTTTACTCGCTATATCGTTTCGCTTCCTTGCGGATTGCCCTGGAACAGCCATGGACCCGCCTGGCTATTATTCTTGGCTCAGTGGCCCTGTTCACGGCCTTGTCGGCACTGGTATTCAGATGCAGGGCGGTGAAGCAGCGTTATTCACCCAACACTGACTACATCGCCTGAGTCTGGGCCGGTAAGCAGGGAACATCACAATTGAACTCTTCATTCGCATTGCAGACTGATCGCTTGTTGCTGGAGCATTTCAGTTTTGACGACTGTGAATTTATTTTGCAGCTTCTTAACGAACCCTCGTTCATTGAAAACATTGGTGACAAGGGTGTGCGTGACCTGGATGGTGCAAGGGATTACTTGCGTAACGGCCCCATGGCCAGTTATCTGGCCAACGGGTTTGGATTGTTCCGGGTAAGCCTGAGGCAATCCGGTGCCTGCATCGGAATGTGCGGTTTGATCTCCCGGGAAAACCTGGAGGATGTGGATATCGGTTACGGTTTTCTGCCGGAATTCTGGGGGCAGGGCTACGCGATTGAATCGGCCAGGGCGGTGATGGACTACGCCCGCAAGCAGTTGGGACTTCAACGTATTGTTGCCGTCGTGTCGCCAGGAAACGCCCCGTCGGTGAAGTTGCTGGAAAAACTTGGAATGCAGCATTCCGGCAAGATTCGCATGGCCGAAAACGAGCCAGAGATAGACTTCTTTGCCTGATTTCCAGTGTCTCGCGCCCCGACCTTAATGCAGGAAGTCCCCTATAGGTTATAGTTTGTCCAGAGTTTGAAAGGAGATTGAAGATGATTACAGCAGGCATCGCAGTCGCCGCCCCGGTGGTGTTGGACAAAACAAAGACCATTGAGAAAGCCGTTGGCATTATTCACGAGGCCGCGGGTAAGGGTGTGAACCTGCTGGTTTTCCCAGAAACATTTATTCCGGCTTACCCGGCATGGGCCTGGCGCCTGCGGCCAGGTGGCGATTTCGGATTGTGCGAAGAGCTTCACGCCCGACTGTTCGATAACTCGGTGGACCTGGAGAGCGATGATCTGGATCCGCTCAGGGCTGCAGCGGCCGAGCACGCCATGACCATCGTCATGGGGATGAATGAGCGTGAGGGGCGTTTCAGTCGAGGTACCTTGTATAACGCCTTCGTCATTATTGGTCCCGATGGCAGCATTCTTAACCATCATCGTAAACTCATGCCCACCAATCCTGAGCGCACTGTCCATGGCATCGGTGACGCGCGGGGGCTGAAAGTGGTGGATACCCCTTGCGGCCGCCTGGGCGGATTGATTTGCTGGGAGAACTTCATGCCCCTGGCTCGCTATGGACTGTATGCACAGGGCGTTGAAGTGTATGTCGCGCCTACCTACGACCAGGGCGATGGTTGGGTAGGTTCCATGCAGCATATTGCACGGGAAGGACGCTGCTGGGTGCTTTCGGCAGGCACCTTGCTTCGGGGCAGTGATTTCCCTGCAGATTTCCCGGGAAAGGCCCAGCTATTCCCGGATGAGGATGAGTGGGTAAATCCCGGTGGCTCTGTGGTGGTGGCGCCGGGTGGCGAAATTGTCGCCGGACCCCATTTCCGTGAAGAAGGTATTCTTACCTGCGACCTGGACCCCTCACGAAGCGGCCATGCCAAGCGCTCTTTGGATGTTGCCGGTCACTACGCCCGGCCGGATTTGTTCGAGTTGGAAATAGACCGTGATCCCCAGGAGCCTTTTGAGTGGGATTGAACTGGCCCCAGGCCTTGATCGTGTGGTGCCTTATTGGAGCCAGGTTTTGATGTCGCGTAAAGAAAACATAAAGCCGTCACGCGACTGCCGGTCGTACGCTTCATCGGGGCTATCTGCCTGATGAAGACGAATATCGGGCAGGACGACGAGCCCCTTTCACGTCAATTTTCTGTGGTGGCTCTTTGGCTGCTGGTGATCAACGGAATCATCGGCGCCGGGATTTTCGGCGTACCTTCCAGGGCGGCCGAACTGCTCGGTGCGTACAGCCCGATTGCATTTGTCCTGTGCGGTTTGTTGATGCTGCCGATCATGCTGTGTTTCGGTGAGGTCTCCAGTTATTTCCGCGGCACCGGTGGGCCGATACTCTATACCCGCGAGGCCTTCGGCAGGGTGGCCGGATTTCAAACTGGCTGGACGTTTTATGTCGCCCGCATGATGGCCTTTGCCGCCAATATCAATCTGCTGGTCAGCACCCTTGGGTATTTCGTACCGGGCATAGACCAGGGGGCAAGCCGGCTGGCTATCCTTTTTCTGATTTGCGCTTCCCTGGTCTGGGTGAACGTCATCGGTGCTCGCCAGGCCATGCGCTCCCTGGGTGTGCTGACCTTGCTGAAAATGCTGCCCCTGGTGGTGCTGGTGGCAGTGGGTATATGGAATGTTCCCCCAGCCTTTTTGCCTGAACCCCAGGCCCTGGCTCCTGGTATGTCTGAATGGGGCACGGCGTTGATTATCCTGGTGTATGCATTCGTGGGTTTTGAATCCGGACTGGTGCCGGCGGCCGAGGCCCGGGATCCACAGCGTGACATGCCACGAGCGCTTATTTGGGCGCTGATTGTTGCAACCTTGCTGTATGGCCTGGTCCAGGCGCTGGCCGTGGCGGTGTTACCTGACCTGGCCAGTTCCAAGCGTCCCCTGGTGGATGTTGCAGCGGTATTGATGGGCCCGGCGGGCGCGGCGTTGGTGATGGCCGGGATTATCGCCTCGGTGGGCGGGAACGTCGCCGGTGCGATGCTGTCCACCCCCAGGGCCAGTTACATGCTTGCCCGGGAGGGGAGCCTGCCCCAGTGGTTCGCCGGGGTGCATCCACGCTATAAAACGCCGAGCCGCTCAGTGATCTTCTTTGGCGCCGCCGCTTTTGTGCTGGCCGCTTATGGATCGTTTACCTGGCTGGCGAGCATGAGTGTGCTGTCGCGCCTTCTCATCTACCTGCTTTGTATTGCGGCGATCCCGCGATTGCGTAGCAAGTTCGGGGAGGACAAAGCACGCTTTCACCTGCCCGGTGGATACCTGATACCGCTTTGTGGCGCTGCCGTGTGCCTGTGGCTATTGAGCCAGGTCTCACTGGATGCGGTGATGTCCACGGCCTTGTTCCTGGTGGTAGGCACAGTGCTTTATTTGTTGGCGCGGCGTGAAAAGGCCGGGGATAGCTAGAGAATATTTTTCAAGGTTGTATCACCGATAGGCGAGGCCTTTTCGTTACCGGTACGATCGATACAAACAAAGGTGATGGAGGAATTGTCGTGATTGGATATGTAATTGTGGGTACCAATGATTTGCCGCGGGCCGCGGGTTTTTACGATGCGCTGCTGGGAGAAATGGGCGCACAGCGTTTCATGGCTTCCGACCGGTTTATTGCCTGGGGAGTGGACCCGGCCAAGCCGATGTTTTCGATAGCCAAGCCCTACGATGGCAATCCAGCCACCCATGGCAACGGCAGCATGAATGCCTTCGCCGTGGATAGTTCCGACAAGGTAGATGCCCTGTACAGCAAGGCCATGGAACTGGGAGCAACCGATGAGGGCGCCCCGGGTGAGCGGATGAAAGGCTTCTACGCGGGTTACTTCCGTGACCTGGACGGTAACAAACTTAATTTTTACTTTATGAACCCTGCTGAAATGGGTAAGTAAAGTCGGGCACTTTGTCCTGGGCTGGTATGTAGATGTCTGGATAGTGATATGCAATATACCGGGTAAAATAGCGTTAGTTCTTGAGAATCACGGATACCGTGATCGCTGGGAGGTTCTATGAATTCTGAGATGTCATACCCTGTACTTTTCCTGGTACTGACTGTTACAGCGTTTATCAGCGCCTGGTTCGCGGTGCTGGGAGCGAAACGATCGGCGGCATTTGAAGCGCCCTACTGGGTCGCCTTCTCGGCAACCATGCTGTCCTACGTGCTGGTCATCATCCTGGGCCTGGTGTTGCACCTCAGTGGTCTGACGGCACAAATTGGTCAGGGCGGCCTGATCGTCGCCTTGCCGGTGGTGTTATTGGTCGTCACAGCACTGTGTCATGGTCTCCTGTTGCGCTATCCCCGGGGTGAGGGGGCGGTAGGGGTACCCGTGGGTGCTCGTATCGCGATCTATCAACTTGGCCTGACCGCGATTGCGGGAATGCTGGTGGTTGCCGGATTCATGTATTTACCTGATCTGCTCGGATCGTAAGGTGGAAGTGTCGAAATGAAAAAAATAACCCTGTTGCTCCTGTTGAGCGCCTACCTGCTTGTCGCCTGTCAGCCGGAAGTTGGCAGTCCTGCGTGGTGCGAGAAGATGGAGGGGACCCCCAAGGGGGATTGGACAGCTAACGAGGCTGCCGATTATTTGAAGTACTGCGTCCTGGATCAGGAACGAGACTAAGGGATATCGCCGGTGAGAAGACAGGCCCACCCAGGCGATGTTGAGGCGGTAAATGCCCTGCGTCTTCGGGTTCGAGAAAACATCTTGTCACGGCCTGACTGGCTAACGCCGGAGCGGACCCTGGAGGCCATAACCGAAACCGGTCGTGGATGGGTTTGGGAAGAAGACGGCGTAATCCTCGGTTTCAGCGTGGCCAACGCCCGGGAGCGGAATATCTGGGCGCTGTTTATTGAACCCGGGCATGAGGGCCGGGGTATCGGTCGCGACCTGCTTGAGGCCGCAGTGGAATGGTTGTGGAGCCAGTCATCCAGGAAGATCTGGTTGACCACCGATCACAGCACTCGCGCAGAAGGCTTTTACCGGGCGGCGGGCTGGCAGGAGACCGGCCGTTTGAAAAATGGTGAGATTCGATTTGAACTTTCGATTCATCCCCAGGTGGATGTGCCTGATTGATATTGAGTGGCTTGAACTGAATTGAAAATACCGCCGGGTATTTGCCTGGCCAATAATGGGACAGGGTAAATGAAAGAGACTATTTTCCGGCACAGTGCACCGATTAACGAACCGATTCGCAATTACGCCCCCGGCAGCCCAGAGCGAGCCTCTATCAAGGCCAAGCTGGAAGAGTTGGCCTCGGAGCGAATCAACATTCCCTGCATCATCAATGGGCAAGAGGTGGAAACCGGCAAGATGCGCCAGGCAGTTATGCCTCATGACCATCAGCATGTGCTGGGGGATTTTCACCTGGCGGGTGAGCAAGAACTGGAGGCTGCAGTCAGTGCGGCCCGGGGTGCCAAGGCGGACTGGGAGAATGCAGCCTGGGATGAGCGAGCGGCAGTGTTCTTGCGTGCCGCGGATTTGCTTGCCGGTCCTTACCGGGACCTGCTCAATGGCGCCACTATGCTGGGCCAGTCCAAGAGCGTGTTCCAGGCTGAAATTGATTCGGCCTGTGAACTGATTGATTTCTTGCGCTTCAATGTGAGCTTCTACCAGCAGATTCTTGCCCAGCAGCCTTATTCCTCCCCCGGTATTAAAAACTGGATGGAATACCGTCCGCTTGAAGGGTTCGTCCTGGCCATCACGCCGTTTAATTTCACGGCCATCGCCGGTAACCTGCCCACCGCTCCTGCGTTGCTTGGTAATACGGTGATCTGGAAGCCCTCCCATACCCAGATGTACTCGGCTCATTACCTCATGAAGCTCTTCGAGGAGGCCGGTCTTCCGCCCGGCGTGATTAATATGGTCGGTGCCGAGGGCCGCAAGGCTGGTCCGGCATTGTTGGCCAAACCGGACCTGGCAGGGGTGCATTTCACCGGATCGACTGCCACTTTCGAGTCGATTTATCGGCAAGTGGGGGAGAGTATCTCCAGCTACGACTCCTATCCCCGGATAGTCGGAGAGACCGGTGGCAAGGATTTCGTGTTTGCCCATCCGTCTGCTGATGAGCATGCGCTGGCTATTGCGCTTATTCGTGGCGCCTTCGAATACCAGGGGCAGAAATGCTCAGCCGCTTCCCGGGCCTATATTCCCAGCAGTCTCTGGCCCCAGGTGAAGCAACGCCTGGTCGACGAGATCAGCACCATCAAGATGGGAGACGTCAGGGACTTTGGTAACTTCATGAATGCAGTGATTGATGATCGCTCATTCAAGAAAATCGTTGGCTATATTGATCATGCCCGCAGTCATCCCGATGCCAGCATCCTGGTGGGCGGTGGACATGATGACAGCACCGGCTATTTCATTGAGCCCACGGTAATCGTGGCAAGCGACCCCGGCTATCGAAGCATGCGGGAAGAAATCTTCGGCCCCGTGCTGACTATCTTTGTCTACGAGGACAAGGACCTTGAGGACACCATCGAGATTTGCAATCGCGGATCAGCGTATGCGCTGACAGGTTGTGTGTTCGCACGGGACAGGCTTGCCGCCGAGGACATATCCGGCAAGCTGCGCCACGCGGCGGGCAATTTCTATATTAATGACAAGCCCACCGGTGCGGTGGTGGGTCAGCAGCCCTTTGGTGGTGGTCGCAAGTCAGGAACCAATGACAAGGCCGGCAGTTTGTTGAACCTGAATCGCTGGCTCTCGCCGCGTACGGTGAAAGAAACTTACGTGCCGCCCAAGGCCTATGGCTATCCGTTCATGGATTAAGGTGGTGACTGCCTTAACCTGAAACCAGATGGGCCCGCATCAGCGGGCCCATTTTATTTACACAAGGACTGGTTGGTCTGAGCTTATTGGTCTGCTTTTTCCCGGGCTATGGCCCGGTGGCCAATGTCCTTGCGACAGTACATGTCTTCCCAGTCGATGTCGGCGACCAGGCGATAGGCGCTGGCCTGGGCCTCGGTAACATCTTGTCCCAGGGCCACGGCACACAGGACGCGACCGCCATTGGTCAGGACCTTGCCATCTTCCAGGCGAGTACCGGCGTGAAAGACTTTCTGCAGCCTCTCATCGGTCTTGTGCAGGCCGCTGATGACCTTACCCTTGGCATAGGCTGCCGGATAGCCGCCGGCGGCCAGTACCACGCCCAGGGAGGGTCTGGGATCGAACTGGATTTCATACTCATCCAGTTTCTCGTCCAGCGCCGCCAGGCATAGCTTTACCAGGTCCGACTGCATGCGCATCATGATGGGCTGTGTTTCCGGATCACCGAAACGACAGTTGAATTCCAGCACCGTGGGTGTGCCACTTTCATCGATCATGACACCGGCGTACAGGAAGCCGGTGTAAGGAGAACCATCTGCCGCCAGGCCGGCCACGGTAGGTTCCATGACCTCTTCCATGATTCGATGGTGGATTTCGGTGGTGACTACCGGCGCCGGCGAGTAAGCGCCCATGCCTCCGGTGTTGGGTCCGGTGTCGCCTTCGTCCCTGGCCTTGTGGTCCTGGGAGGTGGCGAAAGCCAGGATGTTGCGTCCATCTACCATGGCGATGAAGCTGGCTTCCTCGCCATGCAGGAATTCCTCAACGACGATGCGGGCGCCGGCGGAGCCGAAGGCCCCATCCTGGAGCATGTCACGGGCTGCGGTCTCTGCTTCTTCAACCGTTTGAGCAACCACTACTCCCTTGCCGGCGGCCAGGCCGTCGGCCTTGACCACGATAGGTGCGCCGTGTTTCCGGATATAGGCCAGCGCCGGTTCCAGGCTGTCGAAATTGCCGTAAGCGGCAGTGGGAATATTGTGTCGGGCCAGGAAATCCTTGGAGAATGCCTTGGAGCCTTCCAGTTGCGCTGCGGCCGCCGAGGGGCCGAAGCACTTGAGGCCACGGCTGGCGAACAGGTCGGTGACGCCGGCTACCAGGGGAGCTTCGGGGCCCACGATGGTGAGACCGATATCTTCTTTCTCGGCGAACTCAACAAGGGCCTGTATGTCTTCGGCCTGGATATCGATATTCTCGACATTCGGTTCCAGGGCCGTGCCGGCATTGCCCGGCGCAACGTACACCACGTCAGCCATGGGAGACTGAGCTGCTTTCCAGGCCAGGGCATGTTCTCGGCCGCCGCCACCTATCACCAGAATTTTCATGTAGCCTTTCTCTCCCGGCGGGATCCGTTGTCGTTACAGTTTCCGGTCTAAGGATTCAGATCAATGTCTGAAATGCCGCATCCCGGTGAATACCATGGCCAGGTCGTGTTCGTTGGCCGCCTGGATAACTTCCTCGTCCCGCATGGAACCGCCGGGCTGAATCACCGCGGTGATGCCGTGCTCTGCGGCGGCATCGATGCCATCCCGGAAGGGGAAGAACGCATCAGAGGCCATCACAGAGCCCTTGACCTGCAGTTCCACATCGGCGGCCTTGATGGCTGCGATGCGGGTGCTGTAGACGCGGCTCATCTGGCCGGCGCCAACACCAATGGTCATCTTGTCCTTGCAGAACACGATGGCATTGGATTTCACGTACTTGGCCACACGCCAGGCGAACATCATGTCAGTGAGTTCCTGTTCGCTGGGCTGGCGGGCTGATACCACCTTGATCTGTTCCCGGGTCACCAGGGCCAGGTCACGATCCTGTACCAGCAAGCCGCCATTGACGCGCTTGTAGTCCAGGGCTGCCAGCGGGGCATCCACGTCCCATTTACCGGTAAGTAGCACCCGGACATTGGCCTTGGAGGAAACAACTTCCAGGGCATCTGCATCGGCATCCGGTGCAATGATGACTTCAACGAATTGGCGCTCGATGATCTTCGAGGCGGTTGCCGCATCCAGGTTCCGGTTAAAGGCGATGATCCCGCCAAACGCCGAGGTGGGGTCTGTCTGGTAGGCGCGCTCGTAGGCTTCACCTATGGTGGTGTTGACCGCGACGCCACAGGGGTTGGCGTGCTTGACGATGACGCAGGCCGGCTCCTTGAACTGCTTGACGCACTCCAGGGCCGCATCGGCGTCGGCAATGTTGTTGTAGGACAGTTCCTTGCCCTGCTTCTGTATCGCCGTGGCCAGGGAAGCCTCGCTGGCGCCAGGTTCTACATAAAACGCGGCCCGCTGGTGGGGGTTTTCGCCGTAGCGCAGGGTCTGCTTGCGCTCCAGGGCCAGGTCGAACTTTTCGCCCATTTGTTCGGCATCGGCATTTTCCAGGTGGGTGGAAAGGTAGCGGCTGATGGCCGTGTCGTAGTGAGCGGTATGGGAATAAGCTTTTACCGCCAGGGCAAAGCGGGTCTTGTACGCCAGAGACGAGTCATTGGCACGCAATTCTTCCAGCAGTGAGTCGTAGTCGCCAGGGTTGACCACTACTGCCACACCGGCATGATTTTTTGCCGCGGCACGCAACATGGCGGGCCCACCGATATCGATATTCTCGATGGCCTCGTCCAGGGTGCAGTCGGCACGAGCGATGGTCTGCTCAAAGGGATAGAGGTTTACCACCAGCAGATCGATCGGGGCGATGTCATGTTCTTCCATGACCGCCTCATCGGTACCACGGCGTCCCAGCAGGCCGCCGTGAATTTTCGGATGCAGGGTCTTGACCCTTCCAGCCATGATTTCGGGGAAGCCGGTGTGGTCCGAAACATCCTTCACGGGAAGGCCAGCGTCGCGAATCAGGCTCGCAGTGCCGCCGGTGGAGAGAAGTTCTATGCCCAGTTCCACGAGGGAACGAGCCAGTTCGGCGACTCCGGATTTGTCGGAGACGCTGATCAGAGCGCGTCGAATTTGAGTCATTGTGAGCCTCAGTTAGTCAATCAGATGATAGCTGCGTAACTTCTTTCGCAGGGTCCCGCGATTGATGCCAAGTATGTCTGCAGCGCGGCTTTGATTGCCGCCTGTGAAATCCAGAACAGCCTTGAATAAAGGTTGTTCAACCTCACTCATTACCAGGGTATACAAGTCACCCGGCCGATGGCCGTTGAGGTTCTTGAAATACGCATTAAGGGCGTCCTGTGTGAGGTCCCTTAAGGGCTTTTGCCCGCCTGATTCTGCCGAAAGTTCTGCCGAAAGATTATTGTAGCCGTCTTGTATTGCCACCGTGCCCACTTCCCCACTTTAACTTCTACGCAGCTTGTTGAATCAGCTGCTTAAAATAGTTTTCTGTTGCTCTAATTTGTTCGTCGGATTGTTCTACCCTGGCTACTTTTTGCCAAAACAAATCCGAGCCTGGTTGGTCTTTGCAGTACCAGCCCAAATGTTTTCTCGCCACGCGGACACCTGTGTATTCACCATAGAAGTGGTACAGGTCCACAAGGTGGTCGAGCATAATATCACGGACTTCCTCCCACGAGGGAGGCGCAAGTTTCTCTCCTGTAGCCAGGAAGTGATTTATCTCGCGGAAAATCCATGGGCGCCCCTGGGCGGCCCGGCCGACCATCAGTCCATCGGCTCCGGTTAAGGCCAGTACTTCACGAGCTTTTTCGGGCGAAGTGATGTCGCCATTGGCGATTACCGGGATGCTGACGCTGCGCTTTATTTCGGCGATGGTCTCGTATTCAGCCTGTCCCTTGTACATGCAATTTCTGGTTCGGCCGTGCACCGCGATGGCCTGAATTCCGGCAGCTTCCGCAATACTGGCAATTTCGAGTCCGTTTCGGCTCTCGCTGGACCACCCGGTACGGGTCTTTAGAGTGACCGGAACCTGGACTGAATCTACGGCAGCTTCCAGTATTGCCTTGACCAGTGACACGTCTTTTAACAGGGCAGAACCGGCGGCCTTGTTGCAGACCTTTTTTGCCGGGCAACCAAGATTAATATCGATGATGTGGGCGCCGCGCTCCACGTTCAGTCGTGCCGCATTGGCAATCATCTCTGGATCGCCACCGGCGATCTGCACGATTCTGGGGAAGGATTCGCCTTCATGGTCCAGGCGGCGGCGGGATTTAGTGGTGTGCCACAGGCGTGTATCAGAGGTCACCATCTCCGACGGTGCGAAGCCGGCTCCCAGGCGTTTGCACAAATTTCTGAACGGCAGATCGGTCACTCCGGCCATGGGCGCCAGGGCAATAGTGTTGTCGATTGTGATATTGCCGATACGCATGGAGTGGTTAATATTTCGCCAGTGGATCGAGCATGATAACGATTGAATCGGGACTGGCAAGACCCGTCTTTAGTCGGGGGTGCGAATCAGAGTTTGTTGGCGCAGTTCAGAGTGCCGTCTTCATTGGGCATACAGGCGTCAATCTGGAAATTTGTCGCGCTGGCGCCGTCCGGTTCGATGACCGCAATATCGGTTTTTATGACCTGGCCTGCGCGCATCATGGCGCCGGGTTTCGCATTTTCGGCCAGGTAGTCATCGGGTCTGAGATCGCTCTTGGCAATTCGTTCGCCCCAGCGGTTTTCCAGTACCAACCTGATAATCGGGTACGGTTGGCTGTGCTTTGCCTTGTTTTGGATACTGATGCCGATGATTAGCACTCCTGGTCGGGCCGGATCCTGCACGCCTCCGAGTTGGCGAACATCGTAGCGGTCCAGTTCCCAGTCCGGCGGCAGTGCCACGCCAAGCTTTTGGTAGGCCTGCTTCAATATCGGTCCCACCGTGGGGTGAGGAAGCAGGCTGTCCCGATAGTAATTGACCACCTGGGCGCCCAGTGCCAGGGCGAGCACTAGAGCCAGCAGTCCGGATGCCGCCCGGGCCATGCCGCTGCGTTGCTTTCTGACCACCTGGTCAAAATTTTCGCCAGCCTGTGGCGGATTGTTTTCTTCCGGGACAGGTTCCGGTTCGGCCTGAACCAGTTTGGCTAGTCCTTCCAGCTCAGCCTGCACCTGGGAAATGTCTGCGGTTGAGTTGTCGCTGGAGGGGTTTTGCTCAATCCCATCGGTGTTGGCGCCAGGGTCTTCCACGGTTGGCTTGCCCATTGAGTCCCGGCCTTCTTCCATCAAGAAAGTTTCAGCCAATTCATCAAGGCGTAGCTCGTGGGGCTCCGGTTCTGAATCCAGTTCCAGGTTTGCCTGGGCCTCGTTAATCCCGGTTTCCTCGTCCGCATCCGAACTGATCCAGGTAGAGGGGAGTTCTGATTCCGCATCACCCAGGGGGATGCCGTGCTCATCATCGAAGGCCATCTCGTCCCAGCTGTCATCCCAACTAAGGGGTAACTTCTCTTGCGCCGAATTCTCGGGCTCGGAGCCAGTCTCTTCGGCAAATCCGACGTCCGGGTGTTCTACCAGGCCGGGAATAGCCGGCATGGTATGGGTGTTAAGCAGTTCTTCGTCAAGATCCCCGTAGCTGAGGGCGTGCAGTTCCAGTGCCTCGGCGCTGACTTCGGGCTCGGCAATGACTTCGGGCTCGGCAATAGCCCATGGCTCGCCGATGTCCTGGGCTTCACCGATGTCCTGGGCTTCACCGATGTCCTGGGCTTCAC